>Ga0209273_10000302_pt1 | contig 73140 bp, 66 predicted proteins | sample tdAd471_FD_187126 | JGI IMG/M metagenome (GOLD analysis project Ga0209273, IMG submission 187126) | Marine sediment microbial communities from the Atlantic coast under amendment with organic carbon and nitrate - tdAd47.1 (SPAdes)... | ecosystem: Environmental > Aquatic > Marine > Coastal >...
CGTTTGTCCTCTGGGACGCCCATAACGAGCGTTTTTTGGTGGCCCGGGATCCCGTTGGTGTCATCCCGCTCTATTTCGGACACGACGCCGATGGACATCTGATCGTAGCTTCCGAGATGAAAGCGCTCGAGTCGGTCTGCAATCGCTTTGAGGAATTCCTTCCGGGCCACGTACTCAACAGCGATTCCGATCGCGAACCACAGAAATGGAGCGAGTGGGGGTGGGAATCCTTCGAAACCGTAAAGGACGGCTCGTCAGATCCACAGGTGGTGCGGGACGCTCTGGCCGATGCCGTGCACCGTCAGCTCATGGGCGACGTGCCCTACGGCGTCCTGCTGTCGGGTGGCCTGGATTCCTCGGTCATCGCCGCCCTCGCCTGCAAGTACGCCGCCTCCCGTGTGGAGGAAGACGATCAGACCCAGGCCTGGTGGCCGCGTGTCCACTCCTTTGCCATCGGCCTGGAAGGCAGCCCCGACCTGGCGGCCGCACAGGAAGTGGCCAACCACATCGGCAGCGTGCACCACGGATTGACATTCACGGTGCAGGAGGGCATCGACGCCTTGCGCGATGTCATCCACCACATCGAGACCTACGATGTGACGACCATCCGGGCCTCCACGCCCATGTTCCTGATGGCCCGAAAGATCAAGGCGATGGGCATCAAGATGGTCCTTTCCGGCGAAGGCTCGGACGAAATCTTCGGCGGCTACCTGTATTTCCACAAGGCACCCGATGCCAGGGAATTCCACGAGGAGACCGTCCGAAAAGTGAACCGACTCCACCTCTTCGATTGCCTGCGGGCCAACAAGAGTATGGCGGCCTGGGGTGTAGAGGCCCGCGTGCCGTTCCTGGATCTCGCATTCCTGGATGCGGCCATGCGACTGAACCCCGAGGCCAAGATGATCACCGATGGCAAACTGGAGAAGCAGATCCTGCGGGATGCCTTTGCTGACCTGCTGCCCGAATCGATTGTCAAGCGTCAGAAAGAGCAGTTTTCCGATGGTGTCGGCTACGGCTGGATCGATCACCTGAAAGCGCACGCCGAGGAGCGGGTCAGCGATGAGGACATGAAGCGCGCCGCCTTCCGCTTCCCGATCAACACACCGGATACCAAAGAGGGCTATTTCTACCGGAGCCTGTTCGAAGAGCTCTTCCCGTCCGAATCGGCTGCACGGTGTGTGCCCGGAGGAAAATCCGTGGCCTGCTCCACTCCGGAAGCGCTGGCGTGGGATGCTTCTTTTGCCTCCGCCGCCGATCCGTCTGGAAGGGCGGTCAAGGGAGTGCACACAGACGCGTATTGAAGCCGGGTCACCCGACCCCGTTCTGCGGGCAGAGCGGTCGGAGCGTGCAGTCATCGCATTGCGGCTTCTTGGCGTCGCACACGGCGCGGCCGTGCAGGATGATGGCGTGGCCTGAAAAGATCCATTCGCCTTCGGGGATGACCTCCATGAGGTCGCGCTCCACTTTGACAGGGTCCTTCTCTTCGGTAAACCCGAGGCGGTAGGCCAATCGCTTGACGTGGGTGTCCACGACGAACCCGCTGGCCTTTCCGAACCAGGTGCCCAGCACCACATTGGCCGTCTTGCGGGCCACACCGGGAAGCCGGATCAGGTCTTCCATGGTGTCCGGCACCTTGCCGCCGTATTCGTCCACGATCATGTTGGCGGCCGCAATGACGTTCTTCGCCTTGTTGCGGAAGAAGCCGGTCGAGCGGATTTCCTCCTGGAACGTCTCCAGGTCGGCATCCGCGAAGTCATGGACCGTCCGGTACGTCTCGAAAAGGGTGGCCGTCACCTTGTTCACGTTCACGTCGGTCGTCTGCGCGGACATGATGGTGGCAAACAGCAGTTCATGCGCATTCCGATGATTCAAGGCGCAGTCCGCTCCGGGAAACAGGCGATGCAGTTCTGACAGGATGGCTTCAGTTCGTTCGGTTTCGCCGTTGCTCACAGGATTCGTCTGGTGATGAGGATGCCGAGTATCGGGATCGAACCTTCCCTCCGGGGATCGGTTCATGGACCGTCTTCCCAAGATGAGGCATATCCCAGGAGCATGCGCCCCGAACTGGCCGAAAAACTGTCCCGCATTCCCCGAAAACCCGGGGTATACCAGCACAAGGATGAGGCGGGCAAGGTACTGTATGTAGGCAAGGCCAAGAACCTGCGCAACCGGGTCAACTCATACTTCCATGCCAGTCGAAATCTGGATGGGAGGCTGCGCATTATGGTCTCCAAGGTGCATGACGTCGAGGTCATCGTGACCGACACGGAAGTCGAGGCCCTGCTCCTGGAGAACAATCTGATCAAGAGCCTCAAACCGCGCTACAACATCCTGCTGCGCGACGACAAGACGTATCCGTTCATCTGCATCAAGAACGAGCCGTTTCCGAGGGTCTTTCCGACGCGACAACCACGCAAGGACGGATCCAAGTATTTCGGGCCGTACACCGATGTCCGCAGCATGAACCTGATGCTGGACACCATCCGGTCCATTTTCCGGTTGCGCACGTGCTCGCTGAATCTGGCGCCCGAACCCATCGCGGCGGGCAAGTACGAGGTCTGCCTGCAGTACCACATCAAGAAATGCGATGCGCCGTGCGTGGGCCTGCAGTCGGTTGAGGACTATGACAGCACGATCAAACAGGTCGAGCAACTCCTGAACGGCAAGACGCAGGGCCTCATCCGGCTCCTGAAGGACGAAATGCAGCGCGTGGCCGAAGCCATGGACTTCGAGGAAGCCGCCAAGCTGCGGGACCAGATTGCCGCGCTCGAGAAGTATGCCGAACGCCAGAAAGTCGTGGCCGGAGACCTGGCCGACAGGGATCTGTTCGCCCTGTCCACCGATCGGGAGTCCAATGCTGCGTGCGGCGCGGTCTTCCAGATGAGGGACGGGAAAATTGTCGGGCGACGGCACATCTACCTCAGCCGCATCGAGGAAACGCCGGACGACGAGCTCATGCAGGCCGTCATGGAGCGATACTACACCGAGTCCACCTTCTTCCCGAATGAAGTCCTGATGTCGGTGGCCTGCTCCGACCCGGACATCGTGGAAGAACTGCTGAAGGAAAAGAGCGGCCGCAAAGTGACATTGCATATTCCACAACGGGGCGACAAGGCTGGACTCGTCCGCATCGTGGAAAAGAACGCCAACCTGATGCTGTCAGAGCACCTGATCCACAAGCAGAAGCACAGCGAAGGCCGCATACCCCATTCTGTCGAAAAACTGCAGCAGGATCTGTCCCTTCCCCGGTTGCCTCGTCGTATCGAATGTTTCGACATTTCCCACCTCAGCGGAACAGGCGTTGTGGCCTCCTGCGTCGTGTTCATCGACGGACAGCCGCGCAAGAGTGAATACCGGACCTACAAGGTCAGAACCGTAGGCGATGGTCGGTCGGACGATTTCAAGTCGATGAACGAGGTGGTCGGTCGGCGGTACGCCCGGGTCGTTGAGGAAAATGGTCCATGGCCGGATCTGGTGGTCATTGACGGAGGCAAAGGGCAGCTGTCCAGTTCCGTTCAGGCCCTGGTGGATGTGGAGGCCTACGGCAAATTTCCGGTGGTCGGTCTGGCCAAACGTCTGGAAGAAGTCTTCTTCCCCGGAGACACCGATTCGGTTTTCATCGCCAAGGACAGCGCTTCGCTCCAACTCCTGCAGCGGGCCCGGAACGAAGCCCACCGCTTTGCTGTCACCTTCCAGCGCAAGCAGCGCAAGAAGAACACGCTCCATACTGAACTCGAGGAAATCGAAGGCATCGGTCCGGCCACATCACGAAAACTGCTGCGGGCGTTCGGCTCCCTCAAACGGGTGAAAGCCGCACCGGAGCCGTTGCTGGCTGAAGAAGTGGGGCCCTACGCGGCCCGACTGGTACGGGAGTATTTCGACAGGGAATGACTCCCGCAGGGACCGCTTCAACGCTTGTCGTAACAATGTCGCGCGGCCTGAACAGAACAGTAAATGTATTCATCCAAATCGGTCATCATGGGCAATCCCTACATTACCCCCGCGTTGTTCCAGTTCCTTAGGGACCTGCGGGAAAACAACAATCGGGACTGGTTCAACGACAACAAGAAGCGCTACGAGCAGGATCTCAAGGAGCCTCTGCTGGACCTGATTGCGGATTTCGCTCCCATGCTGTCCCAACTCAGCCCCCACTACCTGGCCATTCCCAAGGCCTCGGGCGGCTCGTTGTTCAGGATCTATCGGGACGTGCGGTTCTCGAAGAACAAGAACCCCTACAAGACCGCCGCGGGTATCCAGTTCAGGCACAAGCAGGGCAAGGATGCGCATGCCCCGGGCTACTACCTGCATATCGAACCTGACAACGTGTTCTACGCTCTGGGGATGTGGCACCCGGCCGCAGAGGACCTTCGCGCCATCCGCGATCGCATCGACACGGCGCCCGACGCGTGGCGCGACGTGCGCGAGGATCCGGACTTTGCCGAGACCTATGACTGGGCAGGCGAATCCCTGAAACGCGCACCCAAGGGATATGCCATCGACCACCCGGACATCGAGGACCTGCGCCGCAAGGATTTCATCGGTGTGGCCTCCATACCGGAAGAGGAGGCCAGCCGGCCGGATCTGCTCCCTTTCCTGGCCTCTGAATGGTCCAAGGGAGACGCCCTGATGCGCTTCCTGAGCGGTGCTGTCAACGTCCCATTCTGACACCGATTCATTATCCAATCAAACCCAAGAAAACACCCATCATGAGCACCTCTCCAGAGATGCCCGAAGAGGGCACAAAGGCCCCTGATTTTTCGGGGATAACCCAGGACGGGTCAACCGTCTCGAAAGGCGATTTCGACGGCCGCAAACTGGTCCTCTACTTCTATCCGCGTGACAATACACCCGGCTGTACGAAGCAGGCGTGCAACCTGCGTGATCACTGGAGTGATCTCCAGAAGCATGGCATCGGTGTGGTCGGTGTTTCCGACGACCCGGTCGAGAAGCACGCGGGTTTTGCAGACAAATACGAGCTGCCGTTCCCGCTCATCGCGGACACCGAAAGGGAGATTATGTCCACATACGGCACGTATGGGCCGAAAAACATGTACGGCAAGATCGTCCAGGGCACCAAGCGCACGACGTTCCTGGTCGATGAAGCAGGCACGATCGTCAAGGTCATCAAGCGCCCGAAAACGAATGACCACGCGGCCGAAGTGCTGAAGTGGTTCGGCATCGAGGGGTGACCAACGGCATCTGTGCGGTCTGGGGACGGGTCAAAAACCGTCCCCAGACCGCACCCCGGAAGGGGGGTGGAAAATCAAGCGAATCGGCCTCTTTTTTTTCAACATTCCGACTGTTGATAAGAAGTGGGACGCGTGGATAAATACGACCCAAATCAACTTGCCAGCGGGGGCCTGCCCTGCCTACCATAGGGGTACCAAAATTGAATTCCACCCACCCGTTTTTTGGACCCCGATTGATTGATGGCATACCCATCTGAAGTGCTGTGGCAGAGAAGCAAGGAAAAGCTGGCGCAGGAACTCCCGACCCAACAGTTTCAGACCTGGATTCGTCCCCTTACGTTCGTTACCGGTACGGAAACCGGTAACGGTTTGCACCTGACCATCGGTGTTCCCTCCGACTTCCACCGTGAGTGGATCGAACGCGAGTTCAGTGACGCCATTCAGGCCGCGCTTGAACACGATAATGAAGACGCCGTCTCGTTCACGCTCATGGTGACCGCGGACGCCGAGGCCGAACTCGAAACCGCCGGCGCCGAGCGTTCCCACGACGTGCGCTCCATGGCAGGTAAAACCGGATCCGTGGAGCGGACACAGAAGCCACCCCGCCAGGGTTCCTCGTCCCGGGGCCCCTCCAGCCCGGAAGCACTCCGGAACTCCGGAGCGTCCAGAAGTGCGCAGCCGAAGTCGCCTTCCCCTTTTGCTTTCCGTCCCGAAACAGTCCCCGGCGCGCTGCCTCGGACACTGAATCCCAAGTACACGTTCGACAGCTTCATCGAAGCGGACTGCAACCGTCTGGCTCGCAGTGCGGGTGTCGCTGTCGCGAAACGTCCCGGGGCAACCAGCTTCAACCCCTTCCTGATCTATGGAAAGGTCGGGCTCGGCAAAACCCATTTGGCCCACGCCATTGGCAACGACATCGTTCAGAGCCAGCCGCGAGCCCAGGTCCTGTACCTGACTTCGGAGGCATTCACGAACTATTTCGTCTACGCCATACAGAACAACACCCTCGGTGAGTTCACGCAGGCTTTCCGCCAGATTGATGTCCTGATTGTCGACGACATCCAGTTCTTCGGTGGCAAGGAGAAAACGCAAGAGCAGTTTTTCCACCTGTTCAATGAACTCCACCAGAGCGGCAAGCAGATCATCCTGTGCGCCGATCGCAGCCCGGCCGAAATTGCCGGTATAGAGGAGCGCCTGCTTTCCCGGTTCCGCTGGGGACTGTCCGCTGATGTTCAGCCACCCGATCTGGAAACACGTACGGCCATCCTGCAGCGGCATGCCTCCGAGGCAGGCCTCGAATTGTCAGGCGAGGTCATCGACTACATCGCCTACAACGTGAAGGACAACATCCGACTGCTCGAGGGGGCGTTCAACAAACTGCTGGCACTGCACAGTGTGACGAAGCAGTCGGTGGACATGACCTTCGTGCAGGATGCCTTGTCGGACCTGATCGACAATCGCGCCCGCAAGAGCATTTCCGCGTCCCAGATCCGGGACATCGTGGCCGAGTTCTACAACATGGATACAGATCTGCTCATCGGAAAAAGCCGGAAGCGTCCCATCGTGGATGCCCGTCAGGTGGCGATGCATTTCTGCAAGCAGATGACACAGCACTCCCTGGAGGCCATCGGTCGTCGGTTCGGCGGACGGGATCACTCCACGGTCATCCATGCGTGCAAGGCCATCCAGGCCCGCATCGACACGGATCCGCGATTCGTTGAGGAACTGGGTCAGATCGAGCAGCTCCTGAAGAACCGCGTCCTGCATTCCTGACCCGCATACCAACACGATGAGCACACGCCCCGAAACGGGAACGTTTGGATGGTTCGATCTAACGGTCGAAGATGCCGAGTCGGTGCGCGATTTCTACAAGGAGGTCGTTGGCTGGACATCGTCGCCCCTCAGCATGGGCGACTACGACGACTATGTCATGGCCACTCCGGATGGCACGCCGGTGTCGGGCGTATGCCATGCCCGCGGCACGAACAAGGGTCTTCCCGCCCAATGGCTGCTGTACGTCAACGTGGACGACATCGAAGCATCCCGCTCCGCCTGTGAGCGACGCGGCGGATCCTTGCTGACTCCGGTCAAACACATGAAAGGGCAAGGGTCCTATTGTGTCATTCAGGATCCTGCTGGAGCCGTGATGGCGCTCTTCCAGCCTGAGTAGTCTCGGTTTTCACGGCCGGGACGCGTGCCCGTGCCGACCCCCAGCCTGGTTAGCGCACACGTCGCAATTCCACCGTTGACTCCGTGAAGGCACCGGGACGTGCCGATGGGTTGCCTGGAGGAGCCGCTTCCAGATCCAGACGCAGGGAGTCGTCGCCGACGAACGAAACAATTCCGTAGAGCACCATTCCCTCCAGTGGTGGCCCGCTGAAACCGGCCACATCCAGATGGATCGGTTCCGTACCTCGCTCCAGTTCGAACTGGAGGCCGTCGAGCTCGAACCACTCTCCGGCGGAGGAAGCCTTCCAGTCCAGGCGGCCCGCATCACCGAAGTGGAACAACTGCTCATTTCCGTCCGCATCAATACCGGCCCAATCCCCTTCGATGGGCGTTGGCACCTCGTCAATCAGGTCCGCCAGACGGTCATAATCTGCCTGCTGCGTCGCCCGGATTTCTGAAGCCATCAGGGGAAAAAGGGAGCGCCAGAACCAGGAAGACCCCTCGAATCGGGAACGGACAAACAATTCAGTGCCGCCATCCACCGGAATGAGTTGGACCTCGATCGTGCCGACCGTCATGTCACTTTCGAAGGTGAGGGCAAAACGCTCCCCGGGCTCGTATTCGGTGATTTCCTGGCGCATCTCGAGCGTATCCCGATCACTCACCATGCGCAATACTGACGTGTTTCCAACCGGGTGATCCCTGTCGAGCGTGGTCTCCATGGAAACGAAATCCGCCATCCACTCCCCGATGCGATCCGCATCCGAGGCAACCTGGAAAGCCACATACGGACTGCGCTCGGTACGCGAGGCCGTTTCAACCGTCAAGACCGGCGAAATGAATCCAATGGCTACGAAGGAAACCAGACCGGATATCAGGATGGCAGCCGAAATACGGACCACGCGGGCTGATTTTTTCGAGGTTGGAGCCATGACATGAACCTGCGAATGGGTGTGAGCAGGACAAGGAACACAATGCCGCGCTCAATTGCTGTGTCCGTCGTTTTTGTGAACGGTATCAACCCCACAATGACCATTGGAATCGAAACCCTTCATACGTATTATCGGCGGTGCCCGTCTGTCACGGGATTCTGCCCGACTTCAGCGTGGCTTCAAGGCGACTTCCGAGCGAAGTCGCGTCCGGTTTTCGGGCTTTTTCTGCGCATCCTGTCCGTTTTCAGCCTTTCATGGGTCTCTTCAATTTTTCTACCGATGTCGCCATTGATCTGGGTACAGCCAACACGCTGATCTACATCCAGGGAAGGGGGATCGTGTTGAATGAGCCCTCGATCGTGGCCTTGAACCGGTCCAGTCGGAAGGTCATCGCCGTGGGGCACGAAGCGCAGCAGATGCATGAACGTACCCACCGCGAAATTGAAACCATCCGCCCGTTGAAGGACGGAGTGATTGCCGACTTCGAAGTGGCAGAGCAACTGATCCGTCAGCTCATCCGCAAGGTGCAGACCAATTGGTTGTCAGCCATCCGCCGTATGGTGGTGTGCGTTCCTTCCGGTATCACGGAAGTGGAAAAGCGTGCCGTGCGCGACTCCGCCGAACATGCGGGAGCGCGTCAAGTGTACCTGATTGACGAGCCGATGGCCGCAGCCATCGGGATCGGACTGAACGTGGCTGAACCCGTCGGCAACATGATCGTCGACATCGGAGGAGGAACGACGGAAATTGCCGTCATCGCCCTCTCCGGCATCGTGATCGACGAGTCCATCCGGGTTGGTGGTGATGAGCTGGACAACGCCATCGTGCAGTACTTCAAGCGCAATCACAACCTGCTGATCGGTCACCGGACCGCGGAGCGCATCAAGAAGGAAGTCGGAAGCGCGGTCGAGCTGGACCCCGAACTGGAGCTCTCGGTCAAGGGCCGGGATCTGGTCAGCGGGATTCCCAAGGTCCGGACCATCTCCTCCGAAGACGTGCGCGAGGCCCTTCGCGAACCGGTGGGACAGATTGCATCTGCCGTCATCCGCTGCCTGGAGCGTACGCCCCCCGAGTTGGGTGCCGACATCCTGGAACGGGGCATCATGCTGACCGGTGGAGGAGCCATGCTGAAAGGCCTCGATTCCATGATCCGGGGACGCGTGGATCTCCCCGTCTATGTGGCCGAAGATCCACTTACGGCGGTTGTCCGAGGTACCGGATCGGTACTTGAGGACGTAGAGACGTACGAAAAAGTGCTCAGCTGAGCCGATTCACGCCCTACACGCCGTTTCGGGTTTTCCACACCTTATCCACTCCCGTCCTAAAACGGGCGAAAAGCGGCCTTGGAGCCCATTCCAGCGGAGTCGAGAAAAACCAGCAGGCCTAAGTTTGTAATTATCAAATACTTAGGAAAAGCGATTATTTCGTAATGCTACCCTAACACTGGAAAATGACCCGTTTTCCACGTTTTCCACACGTCATCAACAACGGGCCGAAGGCGCTCCCCTACACGATTTTCAGAAAACTCGAGATCAATCCGCGTAGCAGTGGCAGGTGGTCAGGTGATCATTGACCATGCCGGTAGCCTGCATGAAGGCGTAGATGATGGTGGGGCCGACAAACCGGAATCCGCGCCGCTTCAGATCCCGGGAAATGCGCTCCGACAACGGCGTCGAAGCCGGTACCTCTCCCATCGACGACCAGGCGTTCCGGATGACCTTGTCATCCGTGTGGGACCAGAACCAACCTGAGAATGACCCTTCCTCTTCCACCAGTTTCAGGAAGGCGCGGGCATTGGTCACAGTCGAAGCAATCTTCAGCCGGTTCCGGACGATGCCCTCGAAGGATCGCAGACGCTCCTGATCGCTGTCCGTCATGGCCGCTACCCTTTCCGGATCGAAGCCGTGGAATGCCTTCCGGTATCCTTCCCGTTTCCGGAGGATGGTGATCCAGGAGAGTCCTGCCTGGGCTCCCTCCAGGATGAGTATTTCGAACAGGCGGGTGTCGTCATGGACGGGGCGCCCCCATTCGTTGTCGTGGTAGTCCACATACAGCGGATCGGTACCACACCAGGGGCAGCGCACGGGAGCAGGGGTGTCGGACATGGATTCTCAGGATGGTTGGCTCAAGGATACGATCGGGAGGTGCCATCCCCATGTCATACGGCTCCAGAAGAACGAGCTGTTGCCCATCACCCTCCGACCGGGTAGCTTGCCCCGCCAGGCACGCATGATGCCTTTCGTTCAACCCATCCTGCACTGACGTGAAACGTGTCCACATCTCCTCGTCGTTTTTCCTGCTCGTACTGGCTGGAGTCCTGCTGACCGGCTGCTCCCGCGGACCGGACCGGATCCTGGTCTTCTCCCACACGGCAGAATACCGTCATCAGCATATCCCCACAGCCAAAGGGGTCCTGCAGTCGTTGGGGGCCGAGCTTGCCATCGAAGTGGACACCACCGAAAACCCGCTGGATTTCAATGACGAGAACCTGGCGCAGTATGATGCCGTCGTCTTCCTGAGTACGACCGGAGATGTCCTGCCCTACGACCAGCAGGTGGCGTTCCAGCGTTTCATCCAGCGCGGTGGCGGATATCTGGGCATACACGCGGCCAGTGATACGGAATACAATTGGCCGTGGTACGGTCAGCTGGTGGGAGGATACTTCACCGACCATCCTGCACCACAGGATGCCACGCTGAATGTCCTGCAACCCGATCATCCAGTCGTATCCCACCTGCCGGCCCGATGGACCCGCTTCGACGAGTGGTACAACATCCGCTTCGTCAACTCCGACATCACCCCCTTGATCGAGATTGACGAGACGACGTACGATCCGGGCAACGACATTTCCGATGGCGACTCCCATCCTCTGGTGTGGTATCACCATTTCGATGGTGGCCGATCACTCTACATCCAGCCCGGACACGTCATGGACGCCTGGTCCGAGCCTGCGTATCTGCAGATGGTGCAAGCCGGCATGGCCTGGGTCGTATCGGATGATGGACGACCGGACATGGACGCGTCCCTGTCGCCTGATGAGCGGGATTTCGACATCGAGGTCCTGACCTCGAACCTGAACGAGCCCATGGAACTGGCACCCCTGCCGGACGGAAGGGTGTTGTTCATCGAACGTCCGGGTGCCGTCCACCTGGTGGATCCAACTACAGGTAGCGACGAGATCATCAATGAAATCGAGGTGGCTTACGGGCTGGAGGATGGTCTGGTCGGACTGACGGTCGATCCGGACTTCGAGGACAACGGCTGGGTCTATCTGTACCATTCACCTGTGGACACCAGTGTCAATCGTCTGTCGCGGTTCACATTCGATGGCAAGCGATTGGACCCGGGATCGGAAGCTGTCCTGCTGGATGTTAGGACGCAGCGGGACACGTGCTGCCACGCGGGCGGATCCTTGACCTTCGGACCGGACGGCAACCTGTTCCTCTCAACCGGCGACAACGTGAATCCGTTCGAGGCCGACCGGTATGCCCCGATCGATGAGCGTCCCGGCCGGGCGCCCTACGATGCCCAGGGCACAAGCGCCAATTCGCAGGACCTACGGGGCAAGATCCTTCGCATCCGGCCCGAGGCCGACGGGACGTATTCGATTCCGGAGGGCAACCTGTTCGAGGATCCGGCCGAGGGCCGGCCGGAGATCTACACGATGGGTCATCGCAACCCGTTCCGGATCTCGGTGGACAGTCGGACGGGATATCTCTACTGGGGTGATATCGGTCCTGACGCTCCCGAACCGGACAGCATTCGCGGCCCACGGGGCTACGACGAAGTGAACCAGGCCCGCTCGGCCGGCAACTTCGGATGGCCCTATTTCCTGGCTGACAACCGGGCCTATGCCGACTGGGACTTTGAAGCCCAGCACAGCAAGGGATGGTTCGATCCCGCAGCGCCCCTCAACGACTCGCCCAACAATACCGGCACGATGGTCCTTCCTCCGGCTCAACCGGCGTTCATCTGGTACCCGTACGCCCACTCGACGGAATTCCCGCTGATGGACCGGGAGGGATTCAAAACCGCATCACGCAGTGCCATGGCGGGGCCGGTCTACCATGCATCCGATATCGAATCGCCCTCCTTTCCGGCTTATTTCGAGGACCGACTGTTCGTGCATGAATGGGAGCGTCGCAAACTCCTGGTCGTGACCATGAAAGAGAACGGGGATTACTGGTACATGGAGGAATTCCTGCCTTCGCACACCTGGGTTCGCCCCATGGACATGGCATTCGGACCGGACGGCGCGCTCTACGTGCTCGAGTACGGCGAAGCCTGGAATACCCGCAACGAAAACGCCACCCTCACCCGCATCACCTACTCGAAATGACCCTGCGCCTGACATCGCCTTTCCTGTTCCTGGCCCTTTTCCTGTCGGCGTGTGCCGCCGATCCCGTGCCCTCCGAGCGGGTGGATCCCGAAACCGGCCAGGTCGTGCGCACCGGTATGGTCGCCGTGCCGGGCGGGAACGTGTTCTACGAAATCTCCAACCCCGATGCCGAAGGCACTCCCCTCCTCCTCAACCACGGTGGGCCGGGCGGCACGAGTTGCGGATTCGGGTTGATGGATGATGAGATCCTGGACCGGCCCGTCATCCGTTACGACCAACTGGAAACGGGACGATCCGAACGTCCCGGCCTTCGGGAGCAATGGAACATCAACCACTCCGTGGCCGAAATCGACGCCATTCGGCGCACGCTCGGTCTCGACACGGTCCACCTGATGGGCTGGAGTTGGGGTGGCTCCGTGGCCACCGAATACGTCCTGGAGGGTGAACAGGAAGGCATTGGCGGTGTGATCCTGGCAGGCCCCCTGCTGAGTACGCCGGTCTGGATCGAGGATGCCAATCACCTCCTGTCCACCATGCCGGAGGACCTGCAAGCCACCATCCGCATGCACGAGGCAGCCAGGACCTACGATCATCCGGACTATGTAGCCGCGACGGATTCCTTCTACGCCCGCTTCATGACCCCTCTTGGTCGTCCCCAAATACCTGAATGCGAAGGCGTTTCCGGCAACACCGAGGTGTACAACACCATGTGGGGGCCGACGGAGTTCACGGCCACAGGCACGCTGCTCGAGTACGACCGAAGGGACCGGCTGGCCGAGATCGATGTCCCGGTCCTGATCGTGTCCGGAGAGTTCGACGAAGCCCGGCCCGAAACGATGGAGATGTTTGCAGATGCCATGCCGGATGCCCGCGTGGAGGTCATCCCCGGTGTGGGTCATGGCGCCCCCATGGAACGCCCTGAATTGATGGCTGATGTGGTTTCGGCATTCCTGTCAAACGTTGAAGACCGGTAGCGATTACGCCGTTTTCCGGTAGCGCCGCACAGACAACACCAGGACCACCACGGCAAAGGCCGTCATCGCGCCAAGAGGTCGAAGGATGTCGGTCAGTGTGGCCCCCTTCATCAGCACGCCCCGGAGAATGACGGCGAAGTGCTTGATGGGATTCAACTCTGCCACGCTCTGGGCCCACATCGGCATGGACTGGACGGGCGTGAAGATGCCTCCCATGAAGAAGAACGTCACCAGAACGAAGAAGGTGATGAACTGCGCCTGCTGCTGCGTGCTGGAGATCGTGGACACGAACAGCCCCAACCCCAGGGCCGCAATCAGATACACGGCCGCAGCCAGGTAGATCAGACCCACGGCTCCTTCGAACGGGATGCCAAACAGGAAGCGGATGACGGCCAGACCGATGGTCAGCTCGATGAGGCCGAGGATCCAGAAGGGAATGAGCTTTCCGAGCATGAACTCGCGCTTCGTGATCGGTGTCACGTTGAGCTGCTCAAGGGTACCGATTTCCTTCTCTCGGGCGATGTTCTGGGAGGTCAGCAGAACACCCACGAGTGTCATCAGGGAGGCCAGCAAGCCGATGGCCATGTACGCGAGGTACCGACCTTCCGGATTGTAGAGACGTCGTGTCGTGACGGTCAGCGCCGGCCCGGCCCGCCGGCCCACGGGTGCACCGACCAGACGGACGCCTTCTGTGCGGGCATACCCCTGGATGACGGACTGCGCCCATCCGAGGACGATGCCGGCAGCGGCCCCGTCCTCTGCGTCCATGATGAGCTGCAGGGAAGGTGACTCCCCGCGCCGCAGGTTCCGTTCGAAACCGTCCGGGATTCGCAGGATCATCCGGGCCTCCCTCGTCAACAGGGCCTCGTCCGCCGCATGGCCTGACTGCGTGGACACGGCAATGGAAAAGCGTCCGGTAGCCGTGAAGTGTTCGACCAAGGTGGACGAGGCCGGAGAGTGGTCCTGATCCACAACCACCATGTCCACATGGCTGACTTCGAAGGTCATGGCCTGTGCCAGGATGAGGAGCTGCATGACCGGCGGCACGAAGATCTGGATCAGCATCTTCCTGTCGCGCAGCACCTGCAACGTCTCCTTCTGGACCATGAAGAGGATCGTGTTCATGGTGTTGCAGGTCCGGATATGGAAGTCGGATTCAGCATCGCATCAGCCATCCAGTCGGTCGGAGAACGAACGGGTACTGACCGTGATCAGGAAGGCCGCCATGCCGGTCAGGATGAGGAGCTCCTTCCACAGCAACTCCACGCCGATCCCCTTCAACATGATGCCGCGCACGATACGGATGAACCACGTGGCCGGGACCACTTTGGTCACCACCTGCAAGGGCGCCGGCATGCTGGAAATCGGGAATACGAACCCGGACAACGCCAACGTTGGCAGCAGGAGGGCAAGGAGCGTGGCCATCATGGCCGCCCGCTGATCGGCTGATTTCGTTGAGATGAACACCCCGATGGCCAGTGCCACCAGCACGTACAGCAGGGAAGATGCCAGCAGAAGCACCAGGCTTCCTTCGATGGGTACCCGGAACGCCAACCAGGCTACCACCAGGGTCGTGATGGCATTGGTGAAGGCCAGCAGCAAGTACGGCGTGACCTTGCCTACCACGATCTGAAGGGGTCGCAGCGGCGAAACCAGCAGCAATTCCAGCGTACCCGTTTCCTTTTCGCGGGCGATGGAAATGGCCGTCATGAGCGCCGAGACCAATGTCAGCACGAACGCCAGAAGACCCGGAACGAACAGATTCTCGCTGGCAAGTGTCGGATTGAATCGCATCCTGGGGGCGGTGGCAATCAACGGTCGCTGGCCGCTGTGCCCCGCTTGCCATCGCCCGATGACTGCCTCGGCCTGATTGGAGACGGCCTGAGCAAAATTGGCATTGATGCCATCGGTCAGCACCATCGCCTGTGCCGTTCCCCGTTCAAACGAACGTGCGAAGTCGATTGGCAGGATGAGGACAGCGTCCGCCTTGCCCTGACGCAGCAGATCCTCGGCTCCGGAGGACGAGGGCAGCACTTTTTCCACCCGGAATGCCGGTGTGGCGTTGAAATCACGCACCAGTTCGGCTGAGCGCACATCCGACGACGGATCCACGATGATGAGCCGGACATCCTCCACGTCGGTCCGGATGGCAAACCCGAACAGCAGGACCATGACGATGGGCAGCATCAGGAGGACTGTCAGCGTACGTACATCCCGGAGGATGTGACGCGTTTCTTTGATGACGAAACTGCGGAACGGACTCATGATCGTTTCCCCCCCCGTGCCAGCTGCAGGAACACGTCGTTCATGGAGTCGACTCCGAAGTCGGTTTTCAACCGGCCCGGTGTGTCGAGCGCCTTGATGATGCCGTCCACCATGATCGATACCCGATCGCAGTACTCGGCTTCATCCATGTAGTGTGTGGTCACGAACACGGTCGTGCCCTGCCCGGCTGCCTCATAGATCAATTCCCAGAACTGTCGGCGCGTGACGGGGTCCACGCCGCCGGTCGGTTCATCCAGGAAGACCACGGAAGGCTGGTGCAGCAGGGCAACGGAAAAAGCCAGTTTCTGCTTCCACCCCAGTGGCAGCCCCCCCACCCGTTCGCCTTCGAGATGCTCGAATCCCAGTTTCCGGAGCATGGCGTGTCGACGGTCTTTCAACTCACTGCCGCGAAGGCCGTAGACGCCCCCATAGAATCGCACGTTTTCCTTGACCGTCAGATCATCGTACAAGGCAAAGCGCTGGCTCATGTAGCCGATCTGCTGCTTGATCAGATTGGGGGAGGTCGCCACATCATGGCCCGCCACGATGGCCGAACCGGAAGAGGGACTCAGCAATCCGGTCAGCATCCGGATGGCGGTGGTCTTGCCGGCACCGTTGGCGCCCAGGAAACCGAATACTTCGCCCTTGCCCACGTCGAACGAGATCCGGTCGACCGCGGTGAAATCCCCGAACGTCCGGGTCAATTCGCGGGCTGAAACAACGGCGTCCGGCCCGGCGCTTTCGTCGACAGGTACCGTATCACTCGTGATATGCTGCGTATCCCGGGTCATGCCGCCTGTCCACTCCCCGGCCCTCCCATGCGGGCCATGAACACGTCTTCCACCGTGGGCGCAACCGATTCCACCAGGGCCTCACTCCATCCCGCCGTGGTCAACGAGGCCGCAACCTCTTCCCTCAATCGATCGGACGCGGCGTCGGAAGCATGATCTTTCCCCGTCACATGGATCCAAGAACCGAAGACCTCGGCCCTGAGAACGGACGGCACCCCCCGCAGCACGCTCAACAGTGCCGGGCGGCTGCCGGCAGCCGACACGCGAATCAGCGGGTGCCCAAGGGCCGCGGCCACTGCAGCAGGCGTGTCCGGCTGACCGAGCAGCCGCCCGTCCTGGATCAAGGCAATGCGATCGCAACGTGCCGCCTCGTCCATGTAGGGCGTGGCGACCAGGGTCGTAATCCCGTCCGCCTTGAGACGATCCAGCATATCCCAGAATTCGGTCCGCGAAACGGCATCCACGCCCGTCGTCGGCTCGTCCAGGATGAGCACACGGGGTTGATGGATGAGGGCGCAACTGAGCGCCAGTTTCTGCTTCATGCCCCCCGACAGGTCAGCGGCACGCCGGCTTTCGAAGGGTTCGATCTGGGAATAGATGGGCGCCACGAAGTCATACTGCTCAGCCACGGTCGTACCGAACACGGAAGCGAAGAATTCCAGGTTTTCCCTGACGGTCAGGTCGGGGTAGAGCGAAAACCGACCCGGCATGTACCCCAGGATGCGGCGCACGGCGCGGTAGTCCTTCACCACATCCAGCCCGTCGATGGAAGCCGTTCCCGTATCCGGCAGGAGCACGGTGACCAGCATCCGGAGCAGCGTGGACTTGCCCGCTCCGTCCGGTCCGATGAGGCCGAACAGTTCACCCGGATCAACCTGCAGATGGATATCTGTCAGCGCGGGCGTCCCGGCGTACGACTTGCCCAGTCCGTCAATGCGGACCGATGCCGGCGCGGCATGTTCACCGACGGTCTTCATTCAGTGTCTCCGGCCGGGGCAAACCGGACCTCACCCGGCATGCCCCGCTTGAGCATACCGTCTTCATTGGCTGTGCGCACTTTGACTGCGTACACCAGATCGGCACGAGCGTCCCGCGTCTGGATCGTGGATGGTGTGAACTCGGACTCCGAAGCGATGAACGAGACCGTGCCGGGCCGGGAGTCCAGTCCACCCTGACCGTCATCGACCCGAACTTCCACCTCCATTCCGATCCGGATGGACGGCAACTGGTCTCCGGTGACGTACACCCTGAGCACCAGGGGATCCAGGTCGGCAACAGTCGCCAGAGGCGAACCCGTACGAACCAGTTCACCGGCCTGCGCCAGTACTGTCAGGACCGTCCCGTCTGCCGGAGAACGTACCAGAGTCTTGGAGAGTCGGTCCATCACCCCCCACTCCTGTAACCGGGCCGCATCCAGTTGTGCTGCCAGCGCCGTCTGCTGGGCGCCCAACGCCGCCACCTGGGCACCGGCAGATGACACCCGGGTCTCTGCCTGCCGAACCTGTGCCGACAGTGTGGCCACCCGACCCTCCAGATCATTCAGTTCGCGATCAGTGGCCGCGCCCGATGCCAACATCCGTTCTGTCCTGTCCCGCTCCGTGGCTGCCGTTGCACGTTGCGCTCCGAGGGCATCCACCTGTGCCCTGGCCTCATCGACCTGCAGACGAGCGGCCCATTCCTGCGCCCCCATGGCGATCTGCTGAGCCTCCAACTGTCGAACCTGGGCCCGCAGGGCATCGCGCTGGATGACCAACTGGGTCGAATCGATGATGGCGATGATCTGGTCGGTGCCCACCAGATCACCTTCGTTCAATCGAAACGCCATGATCTGGCCATCGGCCTGCGCCGATACCGTGATTTCGGTGGCCTCGAAATTGCCGAACGCATCTGATTGCGGGGGGCCGCCGCAGCCACCCGTGATCAGGATGGCAAGCGCAATGAGAAAAAGGGAGCGGTGCATGGTCAGTTACCGGTTCGGTAGGAATCTTCGGGGTTGCGGGGCGCGGGCAGCGCTCCGATCAGGGCAAGGATGCGGTACTGCGCGCGGGCGCGCTCAATCCGGTTGCGGGCCCGGGCCGTCTTTGCAGCCGTCAACTCGGCCAGACGCTCGGCAAATACGGGCGGCGGTGTGGCACCGGCATCGACCTGCTTTCTGGTCGCCTCGACAACCTGCTCCCGCAGGGCCACAATGCGATCATCGGTTTCAACAACCGACGCCAGATGGACATCAAGGGCGACGTCGTCCGACAGTTCGCGCTCGATGTGACGCTCTGTTGACGCGGCAGCCGTAGCGGTGAGGTCTGCCTGGGCCTCCAGGACTTCCCGGTTTCGGCGGGCCTGCCCCCAATCCATGATCGACCATTGCATCCGGACCCCCGCCAGGGCGAACGGACTGGTCTCGGGATCCAGGAAATCAAAAGGACTCGGGCGTCCGACCCCGGCTTGTCCGAACAGACTGACCTGCGGACGACGGATGGATCGGACAGCGTCAGCGTCGGCAAGCAAACGGTCCACGCGCAGGTTCAACTGTGCTATTTCCGGAGAAGACATTCCGGCAGACCGCGCCTGTTCCAACCGCGCCTGTTCCACATGCGAAGACAAGTCGGGAACAGCCAGGATCGTGCTTTCCGACACCTCGCGGCCAATGAACGCTCCCAACACCTCAAGCGATGCCCGGTGGAGTGATCTGGCCTGATCACGCTGTTGGAGAAGACCGAGCCATTCGGCTTCCAACGCAGCAGCGTCTGCCGCCGTGGCTGCTCCGTCCTCGACCCGTGTCTTCAGGAAGTCCAACCGTTCTTCCAGCGCAGAGGCTGAAGCCTCCAGGACCTCGATCTGCGCAGCCTGGAGCAGTGCCGAAAAGTACGTTTCCGAGGCCCCTTCCATGAGCCGCTGGAGCGTCAGTTCGACGCCCGCCAGGGACTCTTCCTGTCGAAGTGATTCAGCTCGCCGTTGCCACCGCGACCTGCCGCCATCGTACAGAAGCCACTGCAGTTCGGCCTGCGCCCGCGCCTGTTCGAGAGGCGGACCTTCGATGGTCATTCCGCCGAATCCCAGTTCCGGCACCTCATTCTGCCAGGTGGCCTGTCCCGAAAATCCCACCTGTGGAAGACGGGTTGCCCGCAGATTCTGCTGTCGCAGGGCACTGGACACATCCACCAGAGCGCGCTGTGCGATGACCGGGTCGTTCGTGGCGGCGGCTGCGCGCACCTCCAGGAGGCGCAGGGTGTCAGGCGGCGCAGTCTGCGCGTGTGCCTGAAACTCCGGAGCGAAGGCACTCAGGAGTCCGGTGCAGATCAGGCACGTGGTGAACAGGGTTTTCATGACGTTGCCGTCGGATTGGATGGTGTTTCAGGGGAGGCTGAGGCAGGTGATTCCGGAGCCAGTCCCCGCATGATGAAGCCGGCCAGTTCGTGGCGCCGCCGATCCCGCATGGCCTGCTGGGCTTCGGGCGACACACCCATCATGACTTCAATCACCCCCGAGGCCGCAAACGGGAAGATGATGAGGGAAACGAGGGTGATGAAAAGGTCTTCGGCCCGCGTAGGGCGAATCCGACCATCGGCTGCAGCCTCGTCCAACTGTCGCTGCAGGGTGGCCAATGCCGCAGGCCGGAGCTCCTGGATGGGTACATGCGTGTGAACCAGATCCCTGAGTTTCTGCGGGTGATACTGCAGTTCGGCCAGCACATACAAGGGCAGGTAGGGATTCCGATTCAGCGTGTCGTACTCGATATCAATGACGCGCTGGATTTTCTTTTCGATGGACCCTTCTCCTGCCAGGGTTTTCATCAAGGCTGGAAACAAACTGCTGGCCGCCCGCAGGAATACCGCCTGTGCGAGGTTGTCCCGGGAACGGAAGTAGTAGTTGATTAGCGCACGGTTCACCCCGGCTTCGTCCGCAATGTCCTGCGTACGTGCCCCGGCCAGGCCATTGCGGGTAAATACCCGCTGGGCGGCCTCCAGGATGCGCTCTTCTGTCTGCTGGTCTTTCGCCATGGCTCGGGATGTGTTGGCCGGCAGTATACACACATTTTAACATAATTGTTAAACATCATTGTTAATCCTTGGTCACGTGGCATTCTGACGATTCAATTCCCGGTTCATGTAAACGAATCGTCCGCTGTCGGTGTCGAATACAAAAACCCCGCCTCGACATGCTCCGCAACTACCTGCAGGTGGCGTTCCGTTCGCTCCGACGCCATCGCCTGTATTCCCTCATCAACATCCTGGGACTGGCCATCGGCCTGGCCGCCTTCTTCCTGATCGGACTTTTCGTTCGCCATGAGCGGTCCTTCGATCGATTCCACGATCACGCCGACCGCATATTCCGGGTTGTTCAGGAGCAGCCCCAGAACGTGTACATGGGGTCCAACCACTTCGCCGTAACCCCTCGACCGCTTCTCGAGGCGCTCGTGGACGAGATGCCGGGGGTCGAAGCATCGGTTCAGCTATCGGACCTGAGTGCCCTCCTGCAGGTGGACGACGAGGGATTCTTCGAAGAAGGATTGATGGCATCCCGTGACTTTTTCCGGGTATTCTCCTTCCCCCTGATGGCCGGCGATCCGGCGACCGCCCTCGCTGAGCCCGACCGGATCGTACTGACCCGATCGGCAGCCGAACGCTTGTTCGGTACGACGGATGTCATCGGCAAGACCATCGACTACAGTTACTACAGTACCGAGCGGGTCCTGCATGTCAGCGGTGTGATGGACGATGTGCCGTCCAACAGCCAGCTCCGGTTTGACTACGTCATTTCCTACCTGACCAGCACGAGCTGGAGCGAGGGGGGCCAGTGGGGCAACAATTCCTACATCACCTATGGCCTGTTGTCCACGCCCATCGAGTCGTCCGTTCTGGATGCACAGTTGGCGACCATGGTGGATACCCACATGTCGGGTCTTGAATGGATCCAGGATGGACGCGGTGAACTCCCCCGTTTCTACGTACAGCCACTGACGGACATCCACCTGCATTCCCGGGTCAATTTCGACCCGGCCGTTCTGGGCGATGTGCGTTACATACGGCTGTTCACAGTGGTGGCCTTCCTGATCCTGGTGACGGCCTGCATCAACTACATGAACCTGGCCACGGCCCGATCCGCCGTGCGCTCCCGGGAGATCGGCATCCGCAAGGTCTCCGGAGCCGATCGCCGCCAACTTGCTGGACAGTTCCTGGGCGAGGCGGTGGGTACGTCCTTCGTGGCGGTCATCATCGCCTTCGTTCTGTCCGCCCTGGCTCTGCGTCCCCTCGGGATGCTGCTGGAACGGGACATTGCCATCACCAACCTGATCGAGCCGGGTCCGGTTCTGTTCCTGCTCGGCACGGCCGCCATGGTCGGCCTGGTGGCCGGGAGCTGGCCCGCCCTGATCATGTCTTCCATGAAACCGGTGTCGGTCCTGAAGGGATCGGTACCGGGCCATCGCCGATCCTGGATGCGCAGTGTGCTGGTGGTAGGACAGTTCTGTCTGGGCATCATCCTGACGGTCGGTGTGGTCGTCATCCGGCAGCAGATGGACTTCGTGACCGGTTTCGATACGGGACTGGAGCGCGATCAGATCATTGCGATGCAGGTCCGGGACAGCGCGGTCAGGGAGGATGCCACGCCCATCATGCATTCGCTGCGTGCCATTCCGGGCGTGGAGGCCGTCACGGCGGCCTCCAATACACCCATCCGGATCGGATCCAATTCCACCGTCCGCGAATGGGAAGGTGCCCCCGAGGATGCAGCGTTCCATCTGTGGAATGTCCAGATCGGAGGTGGATTCGAATCCATGTTCGAGCTTGAATTCCTGGCCGGAGAACCCTTTGATCCCGGACGCATTCCGGACCAGGAGGAAGGCATCATCCTGAACGAAGCGGCCGTGGCCGCATTGGGATGGTCCGCCGATGATGCCGTCGGGCGCCGCCTCGAATTCCAGGGCCGTGAGCGCGTCCTGGGAGTGGTGAAGGACTTCCATTTCCAATCCCTCCGGGAAGAAATAGCCCCTTTGGCACTGCTCTACAACGCCGGTCGGTCCGGACATATCATGGCGCGGGTCAATGCACAGCAACTGGACACCATCCTGCCCGCCGTGGAGGCTGTCTGGAAACAGCACGTCGACGGGTACCCCCTTGACCTGACTTTCCTGGACGATGCATTCCGCGCCCAATACGAGTCGGATCTTCGCCTGAGTCGCATCCTGGAACTGTTCACGATGCTTGCACTCTTCGTGGCTGCGCTCGGCCTGTTCGGCCTCGCCGCCTTCACGGCCCAGCAGCGTACAAGGGAGATCGGGATCCGCAAGGCACTGGGAGCATCGGCCTCTTCGCTGGTGGTCCTGTTGTCCAGGGATTTCGGGCGACTGGTACTGATCGCATTCCTGCTTGGTGCGCCCGTGGCCTGGCTGGCCATGAACCGGTGGCTGTCCTCGTACGCCTACCATATCGATGTCGGTATCCAGACGATGTTGTTGGTCGGAGCGGCCGCTGCCTTCGTGGCGGTCAGTTCCGTTGGTTATCAGGCCATCCGCACTTCGAGAGCTGATCCTGTCACGAGTTTGCGACATGAGGGGTAGGGCGGAACCCGGGACCGGGAAATCGGCTTGAAACGGGATCCCCCCTTGCGGAGGGAACCATCATTCAATAGCCATCCCCGGTCCACCATGTCCCATCTCCGATCATCCTACCTGGCAGGCCTCCTCGTGGCCGTCGCTTTCCTTGCGACAACCGGTTCTGCCTGCGCACAACCCACGTCGCTCAACACGGACCTCGTGGATCTTGACGTTGCCGTCGTTGCCGACGGCCTGGAAGCACTCTGGGGATTCACGTTCCTCCCCAACGGAGACATTCTGGCTACCGAACGGGAAGGCCGGTTGCGACTCATCTCTGGTGGGGTTTTGATGGAAGATGCCATCAGCGGCGTGCCCGAGGTGTTTGCCCGTGGACAGGGCGGCCTCCTGGATGTGGCACTGCATCCCGACTTTGAATCCAACCGATGGGTATACCTCTCTTATTCCAAACCCACGGACGGCAATTCCACCACCGCTGTTGCCCGTGGACGGTTGCAGGGGATGGCGCTGGTGGACGTCGAGGACATTTTCGTTGCCGACACCCGGGGCCGGGGGCACTATGGATCACGACTCGCCTTTGACAACGACGGCTATCTGTTCGTGACGGTCGGAGACCGGCAGGCCAATCCGAACGAAGACCAGGCCAATCACCCGGCCCAGGACCGCAGCAATCACCATGGAACCGTCAACCGCCTCAACGATGACGGCAGCATTCCGTCGGACAACCCGTTCGTGGGTCAGGATGGCATCGAGCCGTCCATCTGGAGTTATGGCCACCGCAACCCGCAGGGCATGGATTACGATGCGGCCAACGACCGAATCTGGATCAACGAGCACGGTCCCCAGGGCGGCGACGAACTGAACCTGGTCCAGCCGGGCCTCAACTACGGCTGGCCGGTCATCGGTTATGGTGTCAACTACGGCGGCGATCCACTCCACGACTCCACGGCCATGGACGGCATGGAGCAACCCGTTCACTACTGGGTCCCTTCAATTGCCACCTCCGGAATGCTGGTGTACACGGGCTCGCTGATTGATGCCTGGACCGGCAACCTGTTCGTCGGTGGCCTGCGTGGTATGCAGGTGGCCCGACTCACCATGGACGGCACGCGGGTCACGTCCGAAGAAACCATCTATGATGGCCATGGTCGTGTCCGGGACATCCGGCTGGGACCGGATGGTGCCATCTACATCGGCATTGACGGCGATGCGGACTCTGCCGCCATTGTACGGATTGCCCCGGCAGCATCGAATTGATGTCTTCCGTAGCATCCCCTGTTCCTTTCCGGTCCCCCAATTGAATCCTGCCATGAAACGCTCATTCCTGTTCCTTGCGCTTGCCTTCCTTCTTCAACCCGTCTGGTCCCAGTCCGGCCCTGTGTTCGAGGATGGAATGGCTCAGGTCGTCGATGCCTTCAGCGATGATTCCGAGTGGATCCGTGAAGAACTCTGGGTTGAAACGGAATTCGATTCGGATGGCGATGGCCGTCTGGATCGCGTCCACGTGGCCGTCGTGCGTCAAGCCCAGACCGATTCGGAAGGACTGAAAGTGCCGGTCATCTACGGATCGAGTCCGTATTACTCGGGAACGGCCGGATTGGCCGACCTCTTCTGGGACGTAAACCATGAACTGGGTGAACAACCTCCCCCGAAGGAAAAATACGAGGGCTTCAAACCCAGGACCCGACCGGGAATTTCCAGCGGGTTCGTAGCGGATTGGCTGCCGCGCGGATTTGCCGTCGTGCATTCGGAATCCCCCGGAACAGGTCAGTCGCAAGGCTGCCCTACCGTGGGGGGCATCAATGAATCGCTGGCACCCAAGGCGGTCATCGACTGGCTCAATGGCCGGGCAAAAGGATACTCGGCACCGATGGGCGGCGAAGAGATCGTCGCGGATTGGTCAACAGGCAATGTGGGAATGACCGGTACCTCATACAACGGTACACTGCCCCTGGCCGCCGCCACCACCGGCGTAGACGGCCTGAAAGCCATCATACCGGTGGCCCCGAACACGTCCTACTGGCACTACTACCGCACAAACGGCCTCATTCGCCATCCCGGTGGATACCTTGGCGAAGACATCGACGTCCTGTATGACTTCATCCACAGCCGGGACAGCGACCGCCGGGACTACTGCAATGCCACCATTCGCGACGGTGAATACGTCGAGGGCATGGATCGTGTGACCGGTGACTACAACGACTTCTGGGCCGGACGAGACTACCTGAACGTGATCGGGAACGTGAAGGCCGCCACGCTGATGGCCCATGCATTCAACGACTGGAATGTCGTTCCAGAGCACAGTGTGCGCATCGTGGAAGCCCTCAAGGGACAGGTACCCGTTCAGATGTATTTCCATCAGGGTGGTCACGGCGGACCTCCACCGCTCGACATGATGAACAAGTGGTTCACCCGGTACCTGTACGATGTCGATAACGGCGTGGAAAATGATCCGAAGGCGTGGATCGTACGCGAAGGCGACGAGCGTCTCGAGCCCACCCCGTATGCCGACTATCCCAATCCGGAATCCGAAGGAGTCCGCCTCTTCCCGACCAGCGGTGGGCAATACACCGCTGAACTGTCGCTCGAGCAGCCGTCCGGACAGGGTGTCGAGTCCATTGTGGACAACGTGTCCTTTGATGGAAAGTCGCTGGCAACGGCCGAATACACGAACCATCGCCTGCTGTATGTCACCCCGGAACTGACGCAGGACGTTCATATTTCGGGTACCGCCACCATGAAGGTTCGACTGGCTGCCAACAAGCCGGCTGTCAACTTCTCTGTCTGGCTGGTTTCCCTGCCGTGGACGGAAGGACGACGGGCGCAAGGCGGCATCATCACCCGGGGATGGTTCGATCCCCAGAACGCGGAGTCCATGACCGAGAGCACACCGCTTACGCCGGGTGAGTTCGTCGAATTCGAGTTCGATCTCCAACCGGATGACCAGGTCATTCCGGCAGGTCAGAAAATCGGATTGATGATCATGTCCTCCGATCGGGACTTCACCCTGTGGCCTGCTCCGGGCTCGGAATTGCAGGTGGATCTGGATGCCACCTCCATCGAGATTCCCATCGTCGGCGGCAAGGCAGCCCTTGAAAACCGGATGGGAACGTACTGATCTCCCCCCTTGCCCTACGCATAATTCAGTGTGAAAACTGAAAAATTGATACATATCATCAGCGTTCACGCTGAAGGTGAGGTGGGGGATGTCATTGTCGGGGGCGTTCCTCCGCCTCCGGGCGATACCATCTGGGAACAGCGTTCCTGGATTGCCCGCGACAACACGCTGCGGAATTTCGTCCTGAACGAACCACGCGGCGGTGTCTTTCGGCATGTCAACCTGCTCGTTCCTCCCAAACATCCGGACGCGGATATGGGCTTCATCATCATGGAGCCGGCCGACACGCCGCCCATGTCCGGATCCAACTCCATGTGTGTGGCCACCGCCCTTCTGGATACAGGCATGATCCCGATGACGGAGCCGGAAACCACGCTGACACTGGAGGCGCCCGGTGGACTGGTTCGGGTCACGGCTACCTGCCGGGATGGAAAAGCCGAGCGCGTTCGGATTACCAACGTTCCGTCCTTCGCGGACCGGCTGAACGCCGTATTGAACGTCCCCGGTATCGGCTCATTGACGGTGGACACGGCCTACGGCGGGGACAGCTTCGTGATCGTGGACGCAGCAGAGGCAGGCGTCTCATTGAAACCTGAAAATGCCCGTGAACTGGCCGAGGTGGGTGTCCGCATTGTGGCCGCAGCGAATGACCAACTCGGATTCACACACCCGGACAATCCGGATTGGGATCACATTTCGTTTTGCCAGTTTACCGAGCCGCTGACCGAAAAGGACGGCGTGCTGTCAGGACGCAACACCGTAGCCATTCGACCCGGAAAGCTTGACCGGTGCCCGACCGGCACCGGTGTATCGGCACGCATGGCGGTCCTGCATGCCAAGGGCCGGATGACGCCCGACATGACCTACCGGGCGCGCTCCATCATCGACTCGGAGTTCATCGGGCGGATTGAAGACACGACCGCCGTGGGACCGGAAGGCTCTGATCGAGCGCGCGCCGCCATCGTTCCTTCGGTGTCGGGTCGCGCATGGATCGTGGGCACCAGGCAGCTCATGCTGGATCCAGACGATCCGTGGCCGCAAGGGTACCGGGTCGGAGATACCTGGCCCGGGGCCTGAATCATGGCTCATCTGCTTCGCATTCTGACGTACGGCTTCTACATGGCCCATCTGGGTTGGGCCACGTGGGGGATCCTGCGGCTCTACGACCACATTGGCCCCACGTTCGGATCGGCCGCTCCGTTCTATTTCGTCTGGACACTGACCCCGGTGGTGGTGGCCCATTTCGGATTGAAAAAATGGGGACACCACCGGGCGGCGACGGGGGTGATGCTCATGGGATCCCTGATCGTTTTCATGATGACCATGGCTCTGGTCCGGAATCAGCTCATGACCGACCACATCGGCCCAATGGCCATGATGATGTACATCCCCTTCCCTTTGACCGAAGTCCTGATCGTGGCGCTGGGACTGGTCCTGGCGCGCTGGCTTGCCGCCCGAGCGTCCATGTCGGGGAAAGGCCTGAGCAGGTGATACTCCCCAACGGGAATTTCACCGAGACTGCAACGACACCAATCCGGTTTTAGACCTTCATTTCGGCGATTTCGCGTCGCATGGGCCGTAGGATTTTTGCCTACACCTCCATCTTCCCATCAACTACAGGTTCGAGGGTCCAAACCGGGCATCCATACCGGGCACAAAAGGGTATCGTCTGTGGAATCAGCACCGCAGGCCATGACTCCTACACCTGATGCGGTCATTCAAGAGAATGGAACCGCTACCAATACCCCTGTCACTGTACTGACCGACACGGTCGTTGAAATCGTCTCCGACGCCGGCGAGGGCGCCCAGAAAGCGGGTGTCTCCTTTGCCACCGTGTCCGCCAAAATGGGCAACGGTATCTGGACGGTTGAAATCATCCCGGCCGATATCCAGCCCCCTTCCCGCGATCCAGCGGGGGCCAGCGGCATCCGTATCCGTCTGGGTACAAAGGAGATCACGAACATGGGCGACAAGATCGACCTGATCGTGGCCTTCAACGAGCAGTCGCTGCTCGGCCGTATCCAGTACGCGGATTTCGATCCGGATGCGCGCATCATCCTGGAAAGCATGTGGCGTGAGCACCCGGACGAAAGTATCCGGAACAGTTACATCGAGGTGGTTGACCAACTCAAGGCGGACGGCTACAACGTGTACGAAGTACCGATGGAAACGCTGTGCTCCGAGCACGTCAGCAACCCGAAGCTGGGCAAGAACATGTACGTGCTCGGCATGCTCAGCTGGCTGTATTCCCGAGACATCGCGCTCGCGCGGCAGCAGATTGCCGAGATCTTCAGCCACAAGTCGCAGAAGATCATCGACAACAACATCACGCTGCTGGATGCCGGCTATGAATGGGCATCCGAGAACCTGGATTTCCGGTTCGACGTGCCCGCCATCAAGTCCGACGTGGACCGCGTCGTGACGAACGGCAACCAGGCCATCGCACTGGGAGTCATGTCCTCGGGCATGGAGATGTGCGCCATGTATCCCATCACGCCCGCCACGTCGGCATCCCACTATCTGGCCGAAGTATTCGAGAACGTGGGCGGCATGGTACACCAGGCCGAAGACGAAATTGCCGCGTGCGCCGTGGCCATCGGAGCCTCGTACGCCGGCAAATGTGCCGTGACCATCACTTCCGGGCCAGGGATGTCGCTCAAGACCGAACTCATCGGCCTGGCCACCATGGCGGAGATCCCGCTGGTCATCGTGAACGTGCAGCGGGGCGGCCCCAGTACGGGACAACCCACCAAAGTGGAGCAAAGCGACCTCATGGCGGCCATCTACGGCACGCACGGGGATGCTCCGAAGGTGGTCATGGCGACGGCCACGATTGAAGACTGTTTCTACTCCATCCTGACCGCACGCAAGATTGCGGAGACGTTCAGGATCCCTGTAGTCGTGCTTTCCGACGCCAACCTGGCCACCGGACAGCAGCCCTATCCACGGCCGCAATTCTCGGCTGATTGGCTGGCACCTCCGATCGACCAGCGCCCGGTACCTGAAGGCACGATGCCCTACGACTGGGACGAGCGCACGGGGCTCTCCCGGCGCATTATCCCCGGTCAGCCCGGCGGCACGTTTACTGTGACGGGTCTGGCCCACACCAAGAACGGCAAGGTGGCCTACGATCCGAAAGTGAACCAGCAGGGGATGGAGATGCGCAGCCGCAAGCTGGCTGCGCTCCAGCAGACCCTCAAGGCACCCGAGGTCTCGGGAGACGAGGAGGGCGATCTGCTTGTCATCGGTTGGGGCAGCACCAAAGGCGCCATCGACGAAGCCGTCGAACGCCTGCGCAAGGATGGCGAATCGGTTTCCTCGGTCCACCTGCGCTTCCTGCAGCCCATGGCCTCTGGCATCGGGGACATCCTGAAACGATTCAAGCGCGTGATGACAGTTGAGCTGAACTACGCCGACGTTCCGGACGGCGACCTGCTCACGCCAGACAACCAGCGATTCTCCAACCTGGCCATGTTGCTGCGTTCGCGCTACCTGATCGATGTCCGCTCCTACGGCACCGCCTACGGCCAGCCGCTGCGACCCATCGACGTCGAAAACCGCATCCGGAAAGCACTCGAAACCCTCGCACAGGAGGCATAGGCACCATGTTCGGACTCTCAGAAGCTCCTACCGTCAATTACAGCCAGGAGCACTATCAGCTCGAAGACTACCAGAGTGCCACGCCCCGCTGGTGCAGCGGTTGCGGTGACAACGCCATCCTGAGCTCGGTCCAGAGACTCTGCCGGGATGAACAGATCCCACCCGAGAAAGCGGTCTTCGTTTCCGGAATCGGCTGCTCGAGCCGCTTCCCCCACTACATGGGGACCTACGGCTTCCACAGCCTGCACGGTCGCGCGCTGCCCATCGCCCAGGGTGTCAAACTGCGGCGGCCTGACCTGAAGGTGTTCGTCAACATGGGCGACGGGGACTGCTGCTCCATCGGAACGGCCCACTGGATCCATGCCATCCGCTACAACATGAACATGGTGGCCATTGTCCATGACAATGAGATCTACGGGATGACCAAGAAACAGGCTTCGCCAACGACGCCAAAGGGCATCAAGACGAACACCACACCGGATGGGGCCTGGATGGACCCCCTGAATATCCTGAGCGCTACACTCGGCATCAGCAACGTCTCCTTCGTGGCCAACGCCGTGGAATGGATTCCCGACATCCTGTACGGAGTCATGCGGGAAGCCTATCACCACAAAGGATTCTCGTTCATCCGGGTCATCCAGCGGTGTCCGCACTTCCTGCCGCATATGTTCGATCCCCTTCTCCAGAATCCGGAAAACATCCAGATCCTGAAGCATGAGAACGGCATCCAGCCGAGCGAAGGCATCTCCAACGTCTACAAGAACCAGATCGACCACGACCCCTCGGACATCAACCGGGCGCGCGAACTGGCTTCGCAGGAAGGCGTGGCTCCCGTCGGTGTCCTGTACCGCAATCCCGATGTCCCGGTGTACGACGAACTGCGTCGGCCTGCCCGAACGGTCACCATGGACATGCGAAAAGAAGCGCTGGAACAGCAGCTTGATCGTTTTGCCGTCAATGCAGGGTAACCGTCATGAAGGAATTCATCGAGCAACTGGAGCAGCTCAATGCGACGGCACCCTCGGATGTGCCGGAGGCGCAACTCGAGGTCCCCGAGGAGCGGGTCGTTGAAACGCCGCCCCTCAGGACGGCCACGCCGGACGAGGTGGAAGGTGCCTGGAAGCCCGATGCCCATGAACTCCGCCTCTTTGCCCGAACCGGTCTGCATCTGCACGACCCCGGCGTCCTCAAGGCTTCCCACCGGGGTTTCTGGCCAGCGTTCCTGCATACCTACCGAAGCCTGGATCGCTACCGGGCGCCGTGGCCCGTCTTCATGGAAGCCTCCGAGCGGGGCGTGCACCTGTGCAGTCTGAACACCTGGCTGGACGATCTGGCTGCCGATGAATCCGATTCGAACTCGAAGGAGCGCCTGGAGGCTTTCCTTCGGGAATCCAGCGCCGAGCGCGCCGTGGCTCCCTGGGACACCTTGCAGGCCTCCTCTCCTGCCGGACTCGACGTTCCGGATGCCAACGAGAAGGACGCCTGGCTGTTGTCTCCGACTCCCGAAGCCCTCTCGCTGCTGTGGGGACAGGTCGTGGCGGCCGTGGGTGCTTCCCGTCGCCGCACCATGCTGGACGAGATTGAAGAGCTGCGCAGTCGCCTGGCGGATCTCATCCGTGTGGAAGAAGAAGACTCCGAGGCGGCGCACGATCCTGACAAGCTGCAGCATGGCATGGGCGGCGCTTTCGTGGATACCATCGATTTCGGATCGCTCTCCAGCCTGATGGACGAGGCGCCCCACGCGTCAGCCTCGGACGTAGAAAGGATGGAACGCATCCGGTCCGTTCTGGATGATCTCACCACCCTGCCGGATGCCTTGTATAGTGCCGATTTGACTGCCGTACCCGCCCGCACGGTGGACGATGCCCTTGGTAGGCTCCGCAATCAGGTTGAGCGCTTTACGCGGCTGTCGCGTGCCATCCAGGTGGCCCGCCTGGAAGTCGAAAACCGGTATCGCAGCGATCTGCACGATGCCGTCTTCGAGGCTTTCTCGTATCAGGCCATCCCGGATTCCGAGCGCAGGGCCTTCCCGCCGGTCCCGGCTCATCTGACATTGCGTGGAGATGATGACCCCGAGCCGCTTCTGCAGGCACTCCGCGAACCCGGCATGCTGCGTGTCCTTCTTTCCACATCGGATGTGTACAACGAGCGTGCCGAGCATCACCCGGTGGTGGATGCTGCTCGCCGATTGATCTCCGACGCAGACACTTTCGTCCAGCAAACAACCGTATCGCACGTCAATTTCCTGCTCGAGGGCTTCACCCTCGCCGCGCGCGCACAGGGCAATGCATTGGTCAGCGTGGCTCTGGGGGCTGCAACGGACCCGACATCAACGGAAGCATTCCTGGCCGCTGGCGTGCTCTCTGAATCCAGGGTATTTCCCAGCTTCCGTTTCGACCCGGAGCACGGAGACGTGTGGGCTGACTGGATGCATGTTGGAGAAAATGAATTTCCGGAAGCCACCTGGGTGGGCAGGGACGTGATCTGGGGCAACGATGATGCTGCCCCCGGGCACCTTCAGCTGACGCCAGCCGATGTACTGTTCCTGGACGGCAGGTTCGGCGACCAGTTCCATCTGCTGGATCCCTCGGTGGAGCATACCGATCTGGTTGATGTCGCGGAGTGGTCCGGTCTGGATTCCTCCGGGAAGGCGCTCGGCATTCCGTTCCTCTGGCTCAGCACACCCGAGGGGGCCATGGCAAGATGCGTCGTCTCACCCATGGTAACGAGGGCAGTTACCCAATCTGCTGCCCGCTGGAGTGTCCTGCAGGAGTGGTCCGGAGTGAAGTCCTCCCTGGTCCAGCAGCGTCTGGATGCCGAGCGGGATGCCCTGATTGCCGAGAAGGATGCCGCCATTGAAGCGGCGGAAGCGGATTTCAATCAGCGGATGACCACCAGTACCGAGGTGCTGGCCCGTCAAATCGTTGAGAACATCGCGGACTCCCTGCTGGACGGCAGTGGCGCCTCGGTATTGACCGATCCCGGAGCCCGGACGCAATTGGCCGTGCAGGCCGCCGCTGTGAAGCCGGCACCGGAAGAGGCCGCCGTTTCCGAATCGACCTCGGAGGATCCCGAACCCGAGCCGGAGCCTGAAGTACCGGCGCTCTCGCTGGATGAAGCCTACATCGACACACCCCTCTGCACCTCCTGCAACGAGTGCACGGATCGAAACGGTCAGATTTTCGCTTACGACGAGAACAAGCAAGCCTACATCAAGGATGCTGCGGCCGGTCCCTTCCGGGATATCGTCATGGCCGCCGAGAAATGTCCCGTACGCATCATTCATCCCGGAAAGCCCTCGGATCCGGATGAAGCCGACTTGGACGAATGGATCGAACGGGCCCAACCTTACCAGTAAGCCATGGGCCCCGTCACCGCCATCATCTATCTGGCCCTCCTCTGCGTAGCGCTCGCCGCCATTCTGGCGGTGGCGCAGCAGAAGTTGTATGTGTACGAAGATCCCCGGATCGAAGAGGTCGAGGACATGCTGCCGGGTGCCAACTGCGGTGCCTGCGGACTCCCGGGCTGCCACGCGTTTGCCGAGAATGTGGTGGATGGTGTCATCCAACCGGGCAAGTGCCCCGTTGGTGGTGCAGACATGGCCGAGCGCATCGCGGGATTCCTGGGTATCGATGCCGGCAGTCAGGAGCGACAGATCGCCCGACTCCTGTGTGCCGGCGGATCGGATGTGGCTGAGCAGGTGGCTGAATACGAAGGCTACGAGTCCTGCAGGGCTGCTGCCACCATCGGTGGGGGCAACAAGGGATGTACGTACGGCTGCCTTGGACTGGCGGACTGCGAAGTGTCCTGCACCTTCGATGCCATCCGCATGGCAGACAACGGATTACCCATTGTGGACTTTGATCTGTGCACCGGATGCGGCGACTGCGTGGACGCGTGCCCCAAGAATCTTTTTGAACTCGTTCCTGCTCGTCGGAGGCTGGTCGTGCAGTGCCGTTCGCTGCTCGAAGGTGATGACGCCCTCGACGTGTGCAAAGTGGCCTGCACCGGCTGCAGCATCTGCGTTTCCGATGCACCGGACGGGCTCATGGAGATGAAATTCACCCTTCCCGTCATCGCCCCGAACCGGCCCGACCTGGAAACGGACATTGCCACCTTGCGCTGCCCGACCAAAGCCATCCAGTGGGTGGACGGACAGCAATTCCCGGATCAGCATCGACAGGTCTGGCCCGATCGTCATCGGCCGGTTGAGGTACCCGCATGAAGCAGACGCATTCGACACCGACCCGCGACGACATGGTTCACTCCGGCATCCAGGCCTGGCTGGACCAGACGCTTGATCACCACAGCGCGGTCGTCGTCAGAAGTTCGTCCCTGTCCAGGGGATACCTGCCTCCTCAGCGCATGAATGATCCCCGAGTGGATCGGATCGGCTCTGCAACAGATGCCGTCCTCAACGCATCGGGTCGCCTGATGGGCGGACAGGATACAGCGTTGTTGCTGGAAGGACGTCGGCTCTCAGACGCCATCCCTTCCCTCGAGGCCGCAAAAGAAGCTGGCCTCGGCATGATGGCCACCCTCTGGCCCCACCCCGAAGATGTTTCCCGCCTCGCAAGGGGTCTGATCGACGCCGAAATCGTGGTTCTGGCTGCTTCTTCCCTTCAGGAGACGTTGGACCTGTCGGTCGCTGCCGCTCGCATTGCTGCTGCCTCCGCCGAGCCGTGTGTCGTACTGGGTTCGGTGCGCGAGGGCGCCTGGACCCTCGGACACTTCGAAACGGTGCAGCCAGTCGAGTGGTCACCTTCTTACGGTCGACCGGTCCCACGTGTCGACCCGTTCAATCCGTCGGCTGTCGGCCTGCCCATGACCGGCCGCATGGTTCTCAAGCGGCAGGCGGGCCGCCTTGTGAATGCACCGGATCTGGATCGATTGATCGAAGAGGCGCTGGAGCAGGTCAGTGCTCTAACGGGAAGGCAACTCTCGGCCTTCTCCGGGGCAGATACCGGCCGAATGCGCATGGTCCTGCCCGCGTGCATCGGGCCATCCCGCGGGGCCGAGGCTGTCTCCGTGACTCAGATCTTCCCTGTACCCGGGGCACTCCTGGCCCATCGCGTAGCCGGACAGCGTGTCGCCGTGGTCCTTCCAGCCGGTCCGGGATCCGACCTCAGGCATCCGCTGGTCAGGGCTTTTGATGCTGTTGAAGGCGAACGACGTCGGAGCGGCTTTTTCCGACGCGAGGTGCGCGATGACGCGCCGCTCACGCCATTGGCCATTCTGGTTGATCCGGCTGCCACGTGGACGTCGGCACACACCGAAGCGGTTTCGGGTGCACTCGATGACACCGATGCCACAACGGATCTGCGCGTGCTGGACGCCCGACTGGGTGAAGAGACCCGTGTCCCTGCCATAGAGGAAGCTGTACATGCGGCCCGTGCCCGTGGCCTGGACCCCACGGTCCTGGACCTCCCGCTGAAACGATCCTCTTCGAAGAAAGCCGTATTGCTGATCGGCGCCCGCCATCCGCACACCGCCCTCGCGCTGGCCACCCGCATCCTGGACCGTGCGGAGGCGGGCGCCGTTGCCGCTCCCCTTTCTGCTGAAGTTGGAGGCGATGCACTGGTAATCATGCGCCTGGCCGGAGTCCTTGGAAATGGTGAGCGTCCACGGGTCCTGTTGCCCGATACGCACCTGATTGGTCATCGCGCCCTGCGTCACCATCTACCCGAAAGGGCCTTCGTGGTCGTTCCGGACTCGGAAGCGGGCCATCTGCCGCGTTGGCTCCTCGAGAAGGATCGCACCCTGCTCCTGGCAAACGCCGGGATGGACTGGTCAGAAGCGGCATGGTCCCTGCCTGAATCGAACGACCTTCGGCCTGCGAGCGAAGACGACTTGCTGGACCTTGGTGCCCGTCCACCCGAAGAACTCCATGACGGTGACTCCCGGGATACCGATCGGGACGCGTTCCTGCGCACGTTGGGACATCTGCAGGACATGGACCGACTTGATGAGGCCCCGGTGGACGACTGGATCCTCTCCGCCACGGCTCCCTCCCTCGTCCCCAGACCGAACCGATGGGCCAACGACTCCCGACCGCTTCCCGCCGTCATCGCTGAACGGTGCAGCGGTTGCGCCGCGTGTTGGACTGTGTGCCCGGAAACAGCCATCACAGCGCGGGCCTTCCGTATCGAGGAACTGGTGACCGCTGCGACCGACAAGGCTCCCGGACCCTTCGTACACCTGCCCCGCCTGACCTCCGCCTGGATTTCCACAGCCCATTCCATCCTCAAAAAGGACGACCTGGGACAGTACCGACGTGTCAGCAATCTTCTCTCCGAATCCCTGGATCAGCTGCTGACCTCGGCCGGTGCCACCGGATCCAAGGCCGCGGCCATTCGGGCAGAAGCTGCGTCCGTCATGGACCAGATTGGCAATCAGGAGATCATCCGGACGGATGTGTGGTTCGGAGATGCCGAAAAAGAAGCGGCTGGATCGGGCAATCTCCTGGCCATTCAGGTCAATCCGGCCGCGTGCACCCACTGTGGTTTGTGTGTGGCGTTGTGCCCCGAGGAGGCCATCCAGGAGCGAAAGGATGTAGCCATCGAAGACGCCTTCCGGCAACTCGACGCTCTGCCTGTATTCAGTAGTGAACGTATGCCTTTTGAGGCCAGTGGCCTTGAAGGCACCCTCTTGACCGGTCCTTCGGCATCGGCTTCGTTCCGTGCCGGCTCAATCGACCGGGGCAACCTGAACCGAACGGTCATCCGGATGGCCGTGGAGACTCATGGCGCGGCCATGCGCGCGCGCACCGACCTGCTTCTTGAGCAACTTGATCAGGGCTTGCAGGATGCCGAAAGGGCGATGGACGATGCCGCACGGGATCGACTGCGCATCAACGACTTTGAATCCTTCGGTCGTCAGCTGGAAGCGGCAGCCGGCAACGTGTCGGAAGTCTTGCAGGACCTTCTGGACACCGCCGGAAATGCGCCGGATGCTTCCCTGAATGATCTGGCCAGCGTACATCGCCGCCTGAAGGGACTGCGCACTGAACTGATGGAAGGCACGAGTGCCCTGTGCGTCGTGAACAGCCTGGATGCACGACATGATGGTCTGGCACCCTTCCCCTCCAATCCGTTCGGCACCAGTGCATTGACGCTGCCGCCGGAGAAGGCCACATCGGTCATCCCGGGGCTGCTGGGAGCGTGGCAACAACGGCTGGAAGGTATGGCTGCCTGTCTTCGTCAGATCCGACAACTCCGGGATGGAACGCTGGAGCCCGACTCGTCCGGCGCCATCACGGACGAGGACCGATCATGGGCCGTCTCGCACCTGCCCCGGATCTTGTGGATCGTGGATTACGTCGACAATGCCATGCTCGGACTCTTGCGCACGAATCGCCCGGTGCATCTTTGCTGGCTCGATGGTGGGCCGACGTTGGACCCGCTGCCCGGTCTGAGCCCTGTGGATGCAAGTGCCCTGCTGCCCGACGGCCTGTTGACGCATCTTTCCCTGTCCGATCCGGTATCGATGTTGACACGCATGGAATCCTCCAGTGCAGCGCACCAAGCGGTATTCCACGTATACGCACCGGACCCAACCAGGGATGGTGTAGACATCAATGCCGTTCCCGACCTGATCAAAGCGGCTGCCCAAGCCGGTATTTCGACTCCGGATGCAGACATTACCCGATCGCTGGCCGACTGGATGATCCGCCAGGAACGGTTCCGGTCGCACTTCACGACCCTTGCACGCACGGATTGGTCGTCCGATCAGGTATCTGTCGGTGAGTGGTTGCGGATGGATGCCAAGGCGCGCACCAAAGTGCAGCCATGTGTCGTCCTCGGGGCAGGCACCTCCGAAGAACGATGGGTCCCTGACCAGGCCGTGCTCGCCCGCTCTGAATCCTGGTGGCACGCGCACCGATCCGGGTCTGAGGAAGCCGAGGCTCATGCCGAAGCCGCCCCAGAGGCCACGCCCACGCCGGGGCCAGAGACGCAGACGCCTGAGCCCACAGTTCCAGCTGACGCCCATGCCCTCCTGACGGAACGGCTGCTGGCCCTGAGCGGCTTCCAGAGTGGCGGCACATCGCTTCAGGCCTTTGTTGAGGCGAACAAGGCGTCTGCAGGATCGGAAGAACAAACCGCCCCCGTCCCATCAGCATCCGGTCAGGACACCGAATGAGCGCTCCCTCCCGCATACAGATGGGCAAGTCGTTCCGGCATGGAATCCACCCGGACGACTACAAGCACCTGACCCGGGAGCTGGCCATCGAGCGCATGCCGATGCCGGAGCGCGTGATCCTCCCCTTGAGCCAGCACCTCGGCAAGCCTTCAGAGCCCCTGGTTGAAAAAGGCCAGAAAGTGTTCCGTGGTGAACTCATCGCCCGATCCGGAGGCTTCGTTTCCTCTCCGCTGCATGCCAGTGTGACTGGTACGGTGACGGGTATCGAGCTGCGTCACCACGCCTCGGGCAACATGGTCGAGGCCATCGAAATAGAGACCGATCGTTCGTCTCCGCAGGCTTTGTTTGCGGAACGCCGCATCGACTGGCACGACATGGAGCCGGCCGAAATCATCCGGCTCATCGGGGAAGGAGGATTCGTGGGTCTGGGGGGCGCGGCCTTCCCGACGCACGTCAAACTGACCATTCCCGAAGGCAAGACGGCACGCTTCTTCATTGTCAACGCAGCCGAATGCGAGCCCTACCTGAACTCGGACTTCCGCATCCTGCTCGAGCGTCGCGAAGCCATCGTGGAGGGCATCCGTGTCTACATGAAAGCCCTGGGCGCCGAGAAAGCCTATATCGGCATCGAGGCCAACAAGGACGATGCCGCGCAGAAGCTTGAAGCCATCCTGCCGGACGATCTGGCATGCGAAATCATCGTCCTGGAGACGAAATACCCCCAGGGCGCCGAGAAGATGCTGATCGATGCCGTCTTCCACCGGGAAGTGCCCAGTGGAAAGCTGCCCATCGACGTGGAGACCGTGGTCAACAACGTGGGCACCGTGGCAGGCGTCGGCGAGCTGTTCCTCTTCGGACAGCCCCTCATCGAACGCATTGTCACGGTTACGGGACCCGGTATCGGCCGGCCCGCCAATCTGCTCATGCCGATTGGTACCATGCTCCGGGATGTCATTGCCCACTGCGATGGCATGTCGGATGACACGCGCCAGATCCTGTTCGGTGGGCCCATGATGGGAGCCGCCCAGCGCTTCCTGGACGTGCCGATCATGAAGGGGACCTCCGGCGTCCTGTTCCTGACCGAGGATCAGGTGGTCCATCGGGAAGAATATCCCTGCATCCGCTGCCAGCGCTGCGTGGATGCCTGCCCGGTCTTCCTCAATCCGAGCCGCCTCGGCTCGCTGGCCAAGTCCCGCCTGTACGAGGACATGCTGGATTACCACATCATGGATTGCATGGAGTGTGCCGCCTGCTCGTTCGTGTGTCCTTCCAATATCCCGTTGGTGCAGCGTTTCCGCGTGGCCAAGGGCCTCCTCCGCGAGCAACAGCAGCGTGAACGGGAAAAAGCGAAGGAGGCGGCCGCATGAGCAAGCACGCCCCGCATCCTGATCTGGTCCTCACGACCTCGCCCTTCATCAAGGATCCGACGGATACCCGCTGGATCATGTGGCAGGTCAATCTGGCGCTCGTTCCCGTGACGTTTGCCGCGCTGTGGTACTACGGCCTGGGAACGCTCCTCATTCTGTCGACAGCCATCCTGGGCGCCGCCGGATCGGAAGCCTTCCTGCAGCGACGCGTCCGGAATCTGCCCGGCGGACTGAATGACGGCTCGGCCGTGCTCACCGGATGGCTGCTCGGCCTTACGCTCCCACCTTCCATCCCTCTCTGGATGGCTTTCGCCGGGGGAGTCATCTCCATCGGCCTGGGTAAAGCCATATTCGGCGGGATTGGCGGCAACATGTTCAACCCGGCCCTCGTGGGCCGCGCGTTCCTTCAGGCGGCCTTCCCTGTGGCCATGACCACGTGGCCGGCCATTGAGACGGCCGATCGATTCACCTCGGCGCCGGCTACGCTCTTTGCTCCGCCCTTCCTGACACCTGCGGTCGATGCCATTTCCTCGGCTACGCCGCTGGCGCGGATGGCATTTGACCAGGTGCAGACCGCCACGCCGGACCTGCTTCTGGGCGCTACGACCGGCAGCCTCGGCGAAGCATCCGCCGCTCTCATTTTGCTGGCCGGCATCTATCTGGCCGTTCGCCGCGTCCTGAACTGGCGCATCCCGGTGGCCATCCTGGGATCGGCCTTCGCCTTCGGAGGCATCTTGTATCTCACGAATCCTGAAGTCTATCCGACACCGGAATTCCACCTGTTTGCGGGCGGGCTGATGCTGGGCGCCGTGTTCATGGCCACTGACCCCGTGTCCTCCCCCCTGACGCAGAAGGGGTGCTGGATATTCGGCGTCGGCATCGGAGTGCTGGTTGTCCTCATCCGCCAGTTCGGCGGCCTGCCCGAAGGCGTGATGTACGCCATCCTGTTCATGAACGCCGCCACACCGTTGATCGACCGCCTGACCCAGGCCCGCACGTTCGGCAGCGATCGGGCCGAGCGATTCACCCGATAGACCTTAGATGGCAGACACTACGCCGCATATCACGCAAGACACAGGGACGGCCATGAAGGTCGAAGGCGCCCCCGAACCGCCGCGACCGGACTCCACCCGCATGGTCCTGACCATGGGCGCGGTCGGTCTGCTGGCCTCCATCCTGCTGGTGGCCACCTATACCTATACCGCACCCTACATCGCCGCCAACCAGGCGGCCTACCTGGAGGCCTCCATCCAGGAAGTCCTTCCTGCTTCCACCTCCCGCACCGACTGGCGACTGGTCGGCGAGGAACTGGTCCCGGACAATGAATCGTTCACGATCGAGCCGCGCCTGTTTGCCGGATTCCGGGACGATGGTACGCTCGAGGGTGTGGCCATCGAGGCACAGGGCCAGGGCTATGCCGACATCATCCGTCTCCTGTACGGGTACTCGCCCGATTGCGGCTGCGTGATCGGCCTCAAGGTCCTCGAATCCAAGGAGACCCCCGGCCTCGGTGACAAGATCGGCAAGGACCCCGAATTCCTGTCCAACTTCACGGCGCTGGATGTCCGCCTCTCGAGCCCGGACGGAGCTACGGACGGTCCCCTCGAACTGATCAAGCAGGGTACCAATCTGGACGCTTGGCAGATCGATGCCATTTCCGGAGCCACGATCTCCTCCCAGGCCGTGACGGACATCCTCAATGCCTCGAACGAGCGACTGCTGACCATCATCCACGGGCAACTGGACGAACTCTCCCAACCTCCGCAAGAATGAGCACCCCCACTACACTGGAACCGGCTGCCTCACGCACCATGGACGAATTCCTGAAGGGACTCTGGAAGGAGAACCCGGTTTTCGTGCAGGTGCTCGGCATGTGCCCTGTGCTGGCCGTGACCAACACGGTCATGAATTCGGTGGTGATGGGCGTGGCCACTACGTTCGTTCTTTTGATGTCGGCCATCATCGTGTCCCTGACCCGGAACTGGATTCCGAAGCAGGTCCGCATTGCCACGTACATCCTGGTTATCGCCACCTTCGTGACGATGGCCGACTACATCATCAAGGCCGTCAGCCTGGCCGCCCATCAAAGCCTGGGCGCCTTCATCTCCCTGATCGTGGTCAACTGCATGATCCTCGGGCGCGCCGAGGCCTTCTCTTCGAAGAACGGCGTGAAGGATTCCATCATGGACGCCATGGGCATGGGTATCGGATTCACGCTGGCCATCGTCATGCTGGGTATCGTCCGCGAGTCCCTCGGAAACGGCACGCTGTTGGGCTTTGCCCTCTTCGGAGACCGATTCGAGCCGTGGGTCATCATGGTCCTGCCGGGCGGCGCGTTCTTCGTCCTCGGTTTCCTGCTTCTGGGAATCAATGCACTGAATCGGCGTCGAGCCGCGGAGGCCACCTGACATGCATACCGAAAGCCTGGGCGCCATCTTCGTCAACGCCCTCCTGATCAACAACTTCGTCCTGAGCGCCTTCCTGGGCATCTGTCCCTTCCTGGGCGTCTCTTCCAAGTTCGAGACGGCCTCGCGCATGGGCATGGCAGTGACGTTCGTCATGTTCGTCAGCTCCCTGTGTGCCTACGGCGTCAATGCCCTCCTGCTCTGGATCAACGCGCCCTATCTGCAGCTGATTTCCTATATCGTCATCATTGCGTCGGCCGTGCAACTGGTGGAGATGTTCATCAAGAAGTTCAGTCCGGCGCTCTTCCGGGCGCTCGGCATCTTCCTGCCCCTCATCACCACCAACTGCGCCATCCTTGGTCTGGCCCTCTTCCAGACCGCCAAGGGCTACAACCTGATTGAATCCATCGTGTACGCGCTGGGCGCCGGTGGTGGATTCGCCCTCGCTATCATCCTGATGGCCGGAATCCGCGAGGAACTTGAACTGACCACCGTCCCGGATGTCATCAAGGGCACGGCCATCGTATTGATCGTGGCCGGCATCCTGAGCATGACCTTCATGGGCTTTGCAGGACTCGTCTGAGATGCTTCTACAACTCGTCATAACGACCCTGGCCCTGACCGCGCTGGCCCTGATCTGGATCGGCGTGTCGAAATTGACCTACGTTTCCCAGCCTGGCGCCAGCGGAGACTGGATGGAAGGGCGATGGGGATGCAGTGACTGCGACGAGCAGGATGCGTGTGTACTCAAGGGTCTGGTATCGCACAAGGAATCATGCGATGCCCGCTCTACGGCCCCCTGAACAGGCTTCAGTCTCCTGCGCCCAATTCCTGATAGAAGGCTTCCTGGATGATGTCCGTCTCGGCTGCTTCGTGCACGCGGATGAACTGGACCAGATCCTGAACCCGCGAATGAACCCGTTCCAGTTTGGGGGAATCGGGCTGATAGATGCCCTTCATCACATCGATGATGTGGGTCAGATCTGACGTGATCTTCAGGTGGTCCTCCTCGAGATGCTCGATCTGCGCCACGAGATGGGGTGCCGTGCGGGACATGCGCTCATTGAAGCCGCCCGTTTCTTCCAGGTCGAAATGCTTCTGGAGCTGGTTCAGGAAGTCCCTGAGTTGCCAGAGGCGCTCCAGCTTCCACTCGCCGAACATCTCGGTGTCGGGATGCTCGAAGGTGGTTTCCAGATCAGAAAGGGCCTTCAGGAGGGCTTTGTGGTCGTTTTCGACCAGTTCATTCATGGAGTGGGCGTTGGGCATGACGACCTCACGGGCTGTTGGACGGGGCGGGAAGACTCCGGCGGGATGCCCTTCCCGGGACTCCATTGTATCCGACCTCCCGCACAGGGGGTGTAGTGTCATCCCTGAAAGGCCTGCCATCCATTCAGGACGCCTGTCCCGAGTCCTCGTCTGTTCGTTCTTCGGCCATGTGGCCGACATCGATCAGCACGTCTGTCCACAGGCTGCGGAATCCCGTCACCCAGCGATCATGCAGCTGCCGGATCGGCACCACATTGAGGTGGTTCAGGCGCTGACGTCCTTTCTTCTCCACGACAATCAGACCGGCATCACGAAGCACATCCATGTGCTTCATGACACCGAATCGGGAAAGGTCCGGAAAACGTTCCACCACATCGCCCGTCGTTCTCGCTCGCCCCTTGAGCAGATCGAGGATCCGGCGACGGGTCGGGTCGGCGAGCGCCTTGAAGATGGGATCCAGGTCGTCTGCTGACATCAGGCTTCCGCTGCTTCCCGGATATCGTCAAAGATGGCGTTCCATCCTTCTTCCGTGCCTTCCAGAAACGAAGGGTCCAGGAATCCGTGGGCCGTATGCTTGAAGGTGATGATGGTCGTCCCGTCCTCTTCCTTGAATCGGATGATGAGATGGTTGGAAACCGGACCGGACATCCAGAGGGGTCCGGTCATTTCCAGCAGGGCTCCCGGTTTTACACTCTGGACAAACGCCCAGAGATGACCGGCATTGTCGCCCAGGTCTCGGAACCACCGGCCGCCGGGGCGGGCTTCCAGGGCAAGAGCCATCGGCGCACCTCCCTCTCCATCCATTCCGTCCGTCAGACGGTGGACGAGGGCCGAGTACACGGTGTGGGCGGAGGCACGGACGCGATGCTCCTGGACGATTTCCTGGAGGGAAGCAGAATGTGACATGGATTCAGGGGTTGAATTGGGCTGAGAGCGAGCTGACCGGGAGAACGGTCATGTAATATGTTACTATTTAGTCACATATAAAACAAGTGCAGGATTCCCGGTTCAGGTTTCTTGCTTACTGAAGCTTGGAAATGGCGATCAGTCCGCGTCAGCCCGCGGACTTCGTGCCGACCATCCAGAGGGTGTCATCCTCGGCGCGCAGTTCGAAACCGGTGACATTTCCCTCGTCATCGAACAGGAATTCGAACATGTCATCCAGGGTCTGGAAGACCTCACCATCCTCCAGGAACGACATATACATGATTCCTTCAGCCTGCGGCAGAGGAAGCATGCCCGTCTGGAACATGAAGTTGGTCTGTTCCGGAGACAACTGCATGTTGAACCGAAGCTGATTGCCCTCGAACCAGATGCGCATGTCGTACTCGAAGGGCTCCGGCGTCCAGGAATATTCATTGACCTGCGTGGCGTAAGTACCCACGAACGGTGCCGCCTCGTCTTCCGTCACCGACATCTTGAGCCGGGATTCGACCTCGATGTCCATGATGACCTCGACGTTCTCGAACCGAAGGCGCAGCGTCGTTCCCGTGTTGCTGTGCATCGGGAAGTCGAACGTCAGCGTTTCCGTGATGGGTGCCTCACGATTCGGCGTCACCCAGAACAGGATCTCATCGCCGTTCTTCTCGGGCTCGGGGAGATGGAACTGTCTCCACTCCGGATCCAGCCATACCTCCCAGTCCCCTTCCTCGGTCACCACCATCCACATGGAATACTTGCCGGCAGGAACCGGATTGCCGTCGAGGGTGATGTCCTTGTTGATTTCGAGCACGGTTGCCCAGTCCGCACCTGGAGTCCAGATGTGCCCCCACCAGATCGGGCCGCCAAACATGCCCGTGCGGCCGCGAAGCGTCGGGCGGCTGTATTCGATGTCGATCGTGGTCCCGTCAATGGTCTGGGATACCGATCCACGAGGACTCATGGCAATCTGAGCCTGCGTGACTTCTGGAAGTGCGACCAAAAAAAGAAGCCCCGACAGGGTCAGGGCAGAAAGCGTGCGTAGCATGGTTCTGGTTTGATCTGGGTGGATCATGATCGGGGCTCAGCCGAATCGGGCATCAATGGCCCGGCGGATGCGATCGAGGGATTGGCCTTCCTTGTGGCGGTTGTACGCCAGCTTGGCTTCCCCCTGACAGATGGGGCATCCGACCCCCCGGCCATCTTCGTAAAAACATGTCAGCAGGGAACGGTAACCCGGGCGGACGTGGCACCCGCAATAGCAACCGATGCCGTCCGCAATCTCCGGGATTTCCCGGATCATGTTCACGATCTCCCGGACGTCTTCGCCGTAGTTGGCGGCCTTCTCGTCGGGAATGACGAGTGCAGCATCAATGCCCTCGCGGGGTTCGGGATGTTCGAACCGGGCGAAAGCGCTGGCAGGAAGGACACTCAGTCCCAGGCTGCCGGCGGCCAGTTTCAGGAAATTGCGACGTGTTGACATGAGCGCTGAGACGTTGCGCGGCGGGGCGAGGTTTCAACCTCGCCCCGCCGCATATCGCCTTCAAAGTTGATCAGAGGTCCAATTCGCGCTTACGCAGCAGGAAAAGACCCTCTCCGCGGCTGCTGACAGCAATGATGCCGCTCTTGAAGTACGGATAGTTGCTCCATGAGCCACCGAATCCGGCCTCGTCCTCGCCGAACGGCACCGTGTCGAAGTGACCCACTTCGACGGGGTTTTCCGGATCGGTGATATCCAGGATGCGAAGACCGGCCTGGTAGTTGGACTGGTACATGAAGTTGTCCTTGACGTACAGGTTGTGGTCCGAAGCGGCGTTGGACAGGTAGAATTCCTTGACCAGCACCGGGTCCTCCAGATCCCGGACATCCCAGATGAGCGTGCGGGTGTTCTCGGTCAGGCCACCCATTTCATCCAGCTCGTCGTTCATGTAGAAGTAGTCGTGGTCTTCCGTCAACCAGCCCTGGTGCGTGTATGCCTGGTTCGGGTAGGACGTGGCGGCCAGCGTGATGGCGTTCTCCTTGTCCGTCACATCGGCGATCACGAACATGTTGCCGCTGGAGTTGAAGCAGATTTCGCGGCCGTTGTAGTCCGTGTCGTCGCCACGGTAGATGACGCACTGTGAGTCGTGCGTGCCACCGGCATCATCGAAGGACTGGCATCCGGCAAATACCGGATTCTGCGGGTCACGGATGTCGACCATATGAAGCTGTCCGCCACAGGTCTCACCACCGGAACGGTTGCCGACCAGGTAGGCAAAGCCGGTCTCCTCGTTGATGACCACATTGTGCGTGGAAGCCGTACCGTCGTAGCGGGCCGTTTCGGCAAACGTGACCGGCATGTCGGCCGGATCCACATCCCGAAGCTGCGTCAGGTCAAAGATCTGCAGACCGTGCTGCGCTGCGCCGTCCGCCACAACGAATGCGTGGTCCTTGTAGACCTTGACATCGCGCCATCCCGAGCCCGGAGAGGAAGCCGTCTTGGGCATTTCGCCCACCCAGACAGGATTGGACGGATTGGAGATGTCGACAAAGGAAACACCCTCAGTACGGCCCAGAATGACCCATTCATGGCCCGTTTCAGGGTCTTCCCAGCCCCAGATGTCGGTCATGCCTACACCACGATCCGTGGACACGTCACCGACACTCATGAAGGCCACCAGGTCCACGTTGTCACAGGCAAAGCCTTGTGCAGAACCGTCCTCGCATTCAACCTTGTCGCCCGAGTAGGAGGCAAAGCGGATGACTTCGCTCTCCAGCGTGGCCGTGTGGTTCCAACCATCAGCCGAAGCTTCCCAGACCGAAGCCACACCGGCCTCGTAGTCTGCAGAGGGACTGCCGATGACGCCCGTCATGCCATCGAAGGCAACGCCCGTCCCGAATCCGGGCTGCAGTCGGCGGTCAGGGGCCTCGATGCGGGTCATGTCACCACTTTCGAGCGCCACGGCATAGGCCGCACCTCCTGCGGTGATGACGGCATGGTCGCCGCTGGCCGCCACACCGCGGCCGAATCCGAACAGGCGCTGACCTTCTTCGAGTTCAGGCACGAGCGTGGCTTCGTGGCCGAACATTCCGTTGGGCTGCATGGCGAATACCTCCACGGCACCTGTGCGGTTGGTGGCCGGCGCACCGGCGTAGATCTTGCCGTCCGAGACGGTCAATGCCGAGCCCAACTGAGCGGCTCCTTCGCCGGACGGCTTCAACACGCCCATCTGCATCCAGTAGCCGTGGTCCATGAAGACATACACGACACCGGCCTGCTCATTCGAGCGGGGAGCAGAAATGAAGATGTTGCCGTCATCGGCAGCTACGCTGAATCCAAAACCGTCGCCTTCCTTGGCCGTGGGAGCCTTCAGGGTGACCATTTCCTCCCAGCCGGTGTCCGAAGGGCGGAAGACATGGACAGCGCCATCGTGCGTGTCACCGTTGTAGGATGTGACGATGATCTGGTCCTTGGCAAAGGCGATGTTGCCTGTCCGGCTACCGGCGCGCGCATACGCGCCTCCGAACTCGGCACCTTCGGACAGGTTTGAGGGCTCAAGTTTTCCGGTCTGCGCCCAGCTGCCATCGTCCTGATGGTCGTACACGTAGGCGGCGTTCATGCCCGGTGCGCCAACAACAATGCGATCTCCGTGCATGGCGACTGTCCGGCCGAAATCATCCCCGACCTGCGCGTCGGACGCCATCAAACGAGCCGATTCCATCCAGGAGCCGTCCGCTCCACGGGAAAAGACATACACGACGCCTGCAGGCTCATCACCGCGCGGCCAGCCCGTCGGGGCCGAACCCACCACGATGTGGTCGCCGGAAATGGAAACCGTGCCTCCGAATCCGAGGCCGGTGGAGCCATCAACGGCAAGGGATTGAGCGGTGGACGGAACAGCCAGGAAAGCTGCCATCACCAACAGGGAAAAAAGACGGGAGAAGAACGGGTGGTTCATGGATGTCGCAGTCGGGTGAATAATGAGCCAGCAAACGGCCATACGCATCGACCTCGGCCGCGTTTCTGCCTTTCAGACGAAACGGGGCGGGAAAGTATTCCTCAAGGGGCCATGAAACAGAATACTCCCGCCCGGATATGCTTTCCGTCCCCGCGTCGTGACTGATTCCAACCAACGCGCCTTTCGGATGAATCGCATCCTCTCCCTGCTGTTTCTGTCCCTGTTTGCCGTTTGTGCCTCGGCCCAATCGACCGCTTTCCGGGCATGCGGCGACATGTCCTATCTCGACGAGCTTGAAGCCGTAGGGGCGCGCTTCTATGACAACGGCGTCCAGAAGAATGCCATGGCCATCCTGAAGGATCATGGCATGAACATGGTCCGGCTCCGAATCTGGCACACACCCGACAATGGACGTGATGGACTGGAAGCGACCTTGCAGATGGCGGGGCGTATCAAGGCCCTCGATCTCGACTTCATGCTCGATTTCCACTATTCCGACTTCTGGGCGGATCCGGGCAAGCAATACACGCCCGCCGCGTGGGAAAACCTGAACTTCTCAGCGCTCAGGGATGCCGTTCGGGATTATTCATTCGACGTAGTCAAGGCGTTGGTCGATCAGGGTACCACCCCGGACATCGTCCAGATCGGCAATGAGACCACCACCGGCATGTTGTGGGACTACGGCCGGGTGGGCGGCAGCTTCGACACCACCTCCCAATGGGGCAGGTACACCTCGCTCACGAAGGCCGGTATCGAAGGCGTGCGGGCAGCGGGGGGTGATGACATCGAGATCATGATCCACATTGACCGTGGCGGGGATGCGAATGGCGTGCGGTGGTTCTTCGACAACTTCACCGCCTTCAATGTCGACTTCGACCTCATCGGCCTGTCCTACTACCCCTTCTGGCATGGTGATCTGGGCGATCTGGAGGCCGCCCTCAATGTGGCCGCCACGCGCTACAACAAGCCCGTCATGCTGGCCGAGATTGCCTATCCGTGGACGCTGCAGTGGTTTGACAGCCAGAACAACTTCGTGGGCAGCGCGGATCAGCTCATCGACGGATACCCGGCTACGCCCGACGGGCAGCGAGCCATGATGGAAGCCATCGTGCAGCGGGTACTGGATCTGCCGGACGGAATGGGCGTCGGCGTGTGCTACTGGTCGCCCGAATTGTGGGCGCTGCCGCAGTACCCGACCGCCTGGGAGAACCTGGCCGTTTTCGACAACAACGGTGAGGTCCTGCCCGCAGCCAGCGCCCTGAATCCTTTCTTCAACGTGGCCAATGAGTGGGACGATGTCCCGGTTGCCGCTTCGCTGGACGTCTACCCCAATCCGGCTTCGAAGGGCGAACAATTGACGGTGTCGACGGGCACTCCCGGCCCGGTTTCGATTTCCGTCGTCGACGTCTTGGGCCGGACGGTATTCCAGACCGTGACGACTACGCAGGACCTCACGCTGGACACGCAGCAGTGGGCCGCCGGCGTGTACATGGTTCGGATGCAAACGAGGTCAGCCGCCTCCGTTCAGAAACTGATCACGGTTCGCTAGGAAGCTCGGTTTCGCGGGGCTTCGCGAATCTGCACCTCACCACGTAGATTCCGGGCAATCGTTCACAAGACGCACCCCGCCCCACATGGACACAACCGCACAAGCCAAGCCCGGCTTCGTCGAACGGGCCCTCAACCGCATCGAGATCATCGGCAACAAGTTGCCCGATCCTGCCATCCTCTTCCTGATCTCCCTCGTCGTGGTCTGGATCCTGTCCTGGCTTATGTCGGGGATGGAGTTTGCTGAGATCGATCCGCGATCCGGGACGCCCATCGTCATCAACAACCTGCTGGCAGGAGATGCGATGGCCACGTTCCTGTCCCAGATGGTGACCATCTTCACCGGGTTTGCCCCACTGGGTGTCGTGCTGGTGGCCATGCTCGGTGTCGGTGTGGCCGATGAGGCCGGGTATTTCAACACCAGCATCAAGATGACCTTGTCCTGGACGCCCAAGGCGCTTATGACGCCGATGGTAGTGCTGGTCGGTCTTATTTCCCACAGTGCCATCGACGCCGGATACGTGCTCGTCATCCCGCTGGGCGGCATCATCTTCTATGCCGTTGGGCGGCATCCAATTGCAGGGATTGCTGCAGCGTTTGCCGGCGTATCCGGTGGCTTCTCTGCCAACCCGTTACCCGGCGCTCTCGATCCATTGCTGCAGGGATTCACCCAGCCGGCGGCCCAGATCATCGATCCGTCGGTGCTGGTCAATCCGCTCGGCAACTACTACTTCACGGCCATCTCATCCCTGTTGATCATTGCGCTGGGATGGGCCATCACGGACCTGATCATCGAACCGCGCCTGAACCGCACGACTCCGGTGGATGAGGACGCCGAAGCAGCGGATGACATGGACACCGTGTCCAGCGCCGAGAAGAAAGGATTCATCTGGTCAACCCTGACCCTCGTGGCTGGGTTGGTCGTGCTGGTACTGGTCATGCTGCCGGCCGACTCCCCGATGCGCGATGCCAATGGCTCCTTGAACAGCTTCCAGGCGCCCATCATGCAATCCATCGTGCCGCTGATCTTCCTGCTGTTCCTCCTGCCAGGCGTCGTTTTCGGCTCCGTGACCGGCAAGTTCAAGAAGTCAAAGGACATGATCGACGCCATGACAAAGTCGATGCAGGGCATGTCCTACTACATCGTGATGGCCTTTTTCTGTGCGCTCTTCGTGTATGCGTTCGGACAGTCCAACATCGGCGCGTTGCTGGCACTCAAGGGAGCCGCGGCGCTTCAGGCGCTGGCCTTCCCGGGCGGCGTCACCATCGTGGGCATCATCTTCCTGGCGGCCTTCGTCAACCTGTTCGTGGGCTCGGCTTCGGCCAAATGGGCACTCCTCGCTCCTATCTTTGTGCCCATGCTGATGCAGGTGGGCATCTCCCCTGAACTGACGCAGGCGGCCTACCGCGTCGGGGATTCCTCCTCGAACATCATCACTCCGCTCATGCCCTACTTCCCGCTGGTTGTGGTGTATTGCCAGCGGTATTTCAAGAAGACCGGCATCGGTACGCTGACCTCCATCATGCTGCCTTACACCGTGGTCTTCCTGGTGGTCTGGTCCATCTTCCTGCTCATCTTCTGGGCGATTGGCATTCCGCTGGGCCTGCAGGCCTTCTACAGCTATCCGCCGCCGGCTATGTAGTCCTGTGAGCAATCCAGTCTTGACCCGGGGCGGCCGTGCGGTGACCATCCGCACGGCCGTTCTGGCAGATACGCCTGCGCTCGAATCCCTGATCGATGCATCCATCCGGGTCCTCGGCGCCCGCCATTACTCCAACGCCGAGATTGCCAGCTCGATGACGTATGTCTTCGGTGTGGACTCGACCATGATCGAGGATGGCAGGTACGTGGTCGTGGAGCACGAGGGGCAGGTCATCGGCGCCGGTGGATGGAGCTTCCGCCGTACCCCATTCGGCGGCGATCAGGCCATACCCGTCAGGGACGCACACCACCGCCAGCCGGGCCGGGACCCCGCCGTGATCCGGGCCATGTTCGTCCACCCGGATTGGGCCCGTCAGGGCGTGGGTGGCTTCATCATGCGGGCCTGCGAAGAACGGGCACTCGCAGCCGGCTTCGAGGATCTGGAGCTCGTAGCCACGCTGAGCGGTGTCGCGTTTTACGAGCGCATGGGGTATCACAGGATGCGTGAGATCATCCACGGAATGGCCGACGGAAGCACGGTTGCATTCTTGGAGATGGCGAAGCCCGGAAAGGACCATCAGGACCTGATCAATTGACCGTCGCCGGGTCTATCCGCACCGGCGTGCGCTGGCCGGATACGATCAGGTCGGCGCCCGCAGCGATGGCGTCAATCGTGTTGGCCAGGTGATCCAGGTCCAGTGTCGGCACTTCGTCACTGGCCTGGTGGTAGTCCGGGTCCACATCGATGGGCGTGGTCGAGATCGTGTGCGCCGGGACGCCGAGCCGCGCCAGCGTGGCATTGTCCGAGCGATAGAACAGGTTCTGATCCGGGTACGGATCGGGATAGAAACTGAAAATGGTCCCCTCGACCGCTTCCTGCAGGATGGCGCCGAAATCCGAGCGCTCGAAGCCTGTGATCCACGCCGTGTTCGGTCCTTCAACGGCCGGCTTACCGATCATTTCGATGTTGAACATGGCCACGATCTCTTCGGGGGCGAGCTGCTCGGAGAAATAGCGAGAACCGTACCCGCCGGACTCTTCAGCCGTGAAGCCGACGAAGAGCAGCGTGCGTTCCGGTGTGCCCTGCGCCGCGAAGTGGCGCGCCAACTGGATGGTGGCCGTCGTTCCCGATGCGTTGTCGTTGGCGCCGTTGAAGATGGGATCCTCTTCTCCTTCCCGCGTGCCGATGTGGTCATAATGACCGCTGAACACCACGTATTCATCGGTCCGGTTGCCCGGCAGCACACCCACCACGTTGGTGATCTCGGACTCCGAAACAGACGATGTCGCCTCCACGGACACGTCCGTGGCTTCCGTGTGGTCAGTCAGCACCATCACCAGATCCGCGCCACCCGAAGACGCGCCATTACCGATGGCCCGGGAAGGCCGGTCCATGAAACCCTTGTAGCGGGCAAACATCTCGGCGTGATCCGTCGACACCAGAACGAGCGTCTGCCCCGACCCTCGTCCTGCCCGAAAGGCAGCCGCCAGATTGTCATCCGGCCCCACCATCACGCGGTTGATATCCGACGAAGCATCCCACGAAATGGCGTCCGAAGTCAGACTCATGGCCACAGCGTCGTCCCCGACTTGTTCACCGGCAATCGAAACCGCCATCGAGGAAACTGCCCGCTCCGTCAGCGGGATTTCCTGGAAGTAGTTGTCATCGCCCTGGAACGTCTCCAGGCCGATGGCTTCGAATTCGGAGGCAATGAATCGCGCTGCCTCCCAGGCAGAGGGCTCGAAGGCCTGCCGGCCCTGCATCTCGTCGGAGGCCAGCGTCCAGATGATGCGCTCGACGTCGCTGGCATACTCCGGACCGGCCGGTTCGCTCGCGCATCCGACAAAAAGCAGGGCAGCAAAGGCCCCGTACACCCATCGTTTCATGGTCATTCGTCCTCTTTCGCTGCTTTCTTGCGGGCCTCATCGGCCTTTTCCTTTTCGAGTTCCTTCTCCAGGAAGGGAATGCCGTCTGTAATCCAGGAGGCCGGCGCACGATCACGGAGATAGTAGTTGAACCAGTCGTGGGTGCGGTTGGCGTAATCGAGCTGGTTCTGCTTCAGACGCAGTCCGTGGTTCTCTCCATCGTAGACCAGCAGCACGAACTCCTTCTGCAGGCGACGCATCGTGTTGTAGAGCTCCACACCCTGGTTGAAGTCCACAGCGCCGTCTTCATCACCGAACGCAACCATCAGCGGCGTATTGATGTTCTCGGCCTGGAATACCGGCGAGTTCTGGATGTACTTCTCCATGTCCTCCCAGTACGGTTGCGGGAAGCGGCCCTGGCTGATCTCGAAGATCGTGGCGTCCGTACCGCCTGAATTCCAGTACATCGAGTTGTACATGGAAATCATGTTGGTCAGCGGCGCGCCGGCGACGGCGGCCGAGAAAATATCCGTCTGTGTGACCACAAAAGACGTCTGGTAGGCGCCCCATGAGTGCCCGGTCAACCCGATGCGCTCAGGGTCGACCATCCCTGTGGCCACTACAGCCTCCACGGCGGGTACGAGGGCTTCGACCGCTGACATCCCTGGATCCCGGAGACGGTACACGATGTCGGGCTCGAACACGAAATACCCCTCGGACGAGAAGCGCCGCTGGTTGTAGGCGTTCGTCCGGCTGGGCATGGAATAGCTGTGCAGGCTCTGGCTGCGCAGTTCGTAGATGTAGACGATCATCGGGTACTGCTTGCCTTCCTCGTAGTCCGCCGGATACAGCAGTCGACCCTGCAATGGATGGCCTTTGGCATTCACGAAGTCCACCAGTTCGGTGTGCCCCCATTTGTAGTCTTCCTGCTGCGGATTAGTGTCCGTCAGCTGGATGGGATTGGAAAAAGAGGCATCGACGGCGTACACGTTGGGCGACTCGTCCGCTTTCTGGGTGATGAAGGTGAAGACCTCGGCGTCCTCGGCCCGACGCAGGCTGCTGATCGAGCGCGCCTCGTACACCAGCATGTCCAGCGATCCCCCGTCTTCGCTGCGTGATGGGTTCTTCTGCCAGACGTAGTAGCCGGAGTCCTTCGTCTCGTCGCCGTAGGCGCTGAAATAGATGGGGCCGTCGGCCGACAGCGTTTCGTTTTCGAAGTCCACACGGACCTGACGGAAGCGCACACTGTCAGCCGTTCCGAAGGTCAGGCGCTCCACTCCACCGCCGTCGGCGTCCACGCGATAGACATCGAACTGATCGTAAAGCAGCACAGCATCATCGCCTTCAATCCACTGCCCGGTCCCGAATGCACGATCCTCTTCGCGGCCGTACACCGCCGTGAAGTTGTTGAACCGGGTATCGATGTCTTCGGTCAGGTTGGTATGCTCATCGTCTTCTACCGAGTAGCTCCACCAGTCATTGGCGCGGAAGTAGATGACGTAGGCCCCATCCGGGGACACACTCACGTTCTCGATGCGCTCGAGAACCTTCGTTCGCTCCCCGGTAGTGGTATCCAGCACGTAGACATCGCTCCAGGATTCCCTCAGCTGCGGCTGATACGGTGCTTCGTCGTAGCCCACCGCGTGGCGCTGATCGCCGGTCAGGGTCAGGTTGCGGATGTTCTCGTCGGCCAGTTTGGCCACCCGGTCGTCATCCAGCACCCAGGAGGTCAGGTAGGTGAAGTTCTTGTCGCGGTTCGCCATGACGCCCTGGCGTGGCTGTACCACGGGATCATTCCAGTGCCAGACATCCACTCCGGGGGCGTCCAGATCCTTGTCGCGCTCGGCGTTTGTTTTGTCATAGGGGTCGTCTTCGGATGCGTCGTCAGCGTCTTCGGACTCTTCCGAAGCCTCCTCCTCTTCAGATTCCTCCTCCTGATATCGCTCCTTCAGCCCAATGAACACTCGGGAGCCATCCTCGGAAAAGCGCACACCCCCTTCCTTGGCAATACGAAAGCCGTCCTGTCGAGCCGAATCCAGCGCGAACGCCTCCCCGCCGGATGCCACATCCCGGAATACCATGACGTGATGGTCCGGGTAGTCCTCACCAACCACATCGCCCTCCTTCAGGAAGGCCAGGTCGAACGAGTCATCCCGCCAGGTCAAGTCGGAATACGCCTCCTCATCACTGTCCAGAATGCGAACGGAATAATCCGAGAGGTCGATGAGTTGCACGCCGTTGCCGAGCTTCTCCACGGCGTCGATGACAACGGCCAGATGCGCCCCTTCAGGGCTGAAAGCATACTCGGACACGTTGCCGATGCTGTAGTGTGAGCCCGTGGCCAGATTACGGATGACCAGATCCGCTCCGCCATCACTGCCCTCTTCACCGTACTTGCGCAGCGCCAGGAAGCGGCCATCATCCGAGAAGGACGCCGATTGTACGTGCTCAAGGGTATCGACCTCTGCTGTGGCCAGATTCATGACGCCCAGCGACATTTCCACACGCTTCTTGGCTTTCTCCAGTTTCTCCTCCTCGTCCTCACTCATGCCGATCGTGAAAGCCAGCCACTGAGAATCGCCCGAGAATCGGGGCTGCGTTCCGTACAAAAAAGAGCGCACATCTCCCTCTCCTACCGGCCGCACATGAAGGGTTGTGGGCCCTTCTACCTTGGTTTCAGTCCATGCAAACCAGGATCCGTCGGGCGACAGCACATTGAAGCCCAGGCTCTCCCATTGATCGTAGTCTTCCAGGGTGAGGTCCTTTTTCTGGGCATCGGCCGTGGGGGCCAGCAGGGCGGAGAAGAGCAGCGCAAGAAGGGAAACGCGAAGGAGTCGATTCATCTCGGTCTCGGGGTGGTTCAATAGTCCCACAGAATCGCCTCGAATGGGCGCAATCACAAGCGGGAGTTGCCGGATAATCGGTCTTGCCCGTACCATGATGGCTCCATTCACCCGGTAGCCACATGCGATTCCTCCTTTTCGCCCTTCTGCTCGTCCTTCCTGCGTCAGGCCAGGAGACCCGTGTAGTGATGCTCGGTACGGGCACGCCCAACCCCATGCCGGACCGGAGCGGCCCGTCGGTGGCCATCGTTGTCGGCGAAACCTCCTACATCGTGGATGCCGGGCCGGGGGTCGTTCGCCGTGCCCAGGCGGCCTACGAGAAGGGCATCGAGGGCCTGCACATGACCAGACTGTCCAAGGCTTTCCTGACGCACCTGCACTCGGACCACACGGTCGGCCTCCCCGACCTCATGCTGTCGCCATGGGTTCTTGAGCGCACCGACCCCCTGCAGCTCTTCGGACCGGAAGGCACGGAGGACATGGCGCACCATCTCCTGAAAGCGTACGAGCGCGACATCCAGATCCGACTCTACGGACTGGAGCCGGCCAACAACACGGGCTGGCGGGTCATGGCGCAGGATATCGCTGCTGGAGTCGTGTACCAGGATTCCCTCGTGACGGTGGAGGCTTTCAACGTGCCCCACGGCTCGTGGCCAGACGCGTTCGGGTACCGGTTCACGACGCCCGATCGGGTGATCGTCATTTCGGGGGACACGGCCGAGTCGGACATCATCGAAGAAATGTGCCAAGGGTGCGACGTACTGCTGCACGAAGCCTACTCGGACTCCGCCTGGGAGAAGCGGACGCCGTTCTGGCAGAATTACCACGCCGGTTTCCACACATCGGCCAAGCAGGTCGGACGCATTGCGCAGCGGGCGCAGCCGAAGCTCCTGGTCCTCTATCATCAATTGGAGTGGTCGTCCACGCTGGACACCCTGCTGGAAGAGGTGCGGTCCGAATTTGACGGCAGCGTCGTCAACGCAGAAGATCTGGGGGTGTACTGATGATGGTCTTTTCCTACGAAATCATCATGCTCATCGGGCTGCTGGTCGGCGGGCTGGCGGGCTTCGGGTTCAATCGATTCGTCGGCGCCCGGCCCGAGCGGGCACGTGAGTACTACATCCTGGGCCTGATTGTCGCGTCCATGATCTATGTGGTCATGGCCTTTCTGGGCGATGCGTCCGATACGGCCATCATTGTGGAGGCCGTGGGCGTGCTGGTATTCGGCGTGTTCGTCCTTCTCTCCGTTACGCATCATGCCTGGTGGCTGGGCATCGGTTGGCTGCTGCACCCGGTGTGGGACCTGGCCTTCCATGCGCCGCTGGGTCCGTGGGCGCATGCTCCGGAGTGGTATGTTGCTGCCTGTCTGGCCTTTGATGTGGTGGTGGGCGTGGCCATTCTGCGAGCATTGGGGTCATCGAACGATTCCAACGCATGAGCTCCACCCAACCCAGAGGACTTCCCTTCGAGACGGAGCGGTTGTTCGTCCGTCCGATGCAGGTGGACGATGCCGCTTTCATCCTCGAACTGTTGAACGAACCCTCGTTTCTGGAGAATATCGGCGACAAAGGGGTGCGCACCCTGGAGGATGCCCTCGGCTACATCCAGTCCGCCGGATGGGACAATTACGCCACGTACGGCTTCGGGATGAACACCGTCGAACTGTCGGATACCTCGACACGGATCGGCATCTGCGGCCTGTTGCAGAGGGACTCGCTGGATCAACCTGATCTGGGATTTGCCTATCTGGAGGCGTTCCACGGCCAGGGATTTGCGACGGAAGCCGGCCAAGGCATGCTGCGGGTCGGCCGGGAAGCCCTGTCCCTGCCAAAAGTATGTGCCTTCACCGCTGTCACGAATGAGGCCTCGGTCCATGTGCTCGAAAAGTTGGGACTGGAAGGAGGTGCATCCCGCCTGTTGACAGAAGATGGGCCCGAAATCCGCTATTTTGAACGGCTGTTGGACTGAATTCCGAATGTCCCGTACCCCGGCCCGATATCATCCCCCTGATCTGACCAGGGAGCACCAGCTGGAAGGTGTTCGGCTCGCCTCATTTCGAAGGCGGGCAGGTGCCTTCACGTTGGACATGTTGCTCATAGCCATCCTTTTCATGGTTGGTGTGGCCATCATCGGCCCGAAGCTGGCTGGATGGGGACTGTTTGATCCGGACGACGACCTGACCTTCCGACTGGATTTCAGCAACTGGTACAGTGTGGTTCTCATCGCATTCTATTTTTCGCTCTCCCACTTCTTCTGGAAGGGCCGAACGCCTGGAAAGCGGCTCCTCAAGCTCCGGGTCGTATCCCTCAGACACCCGGAATTGGGTTTCTGGCATTGCGTCGAGCGGGCACTCGGGTACGGCGCTTCTGCCCTTGAGGCCGGATTCGGTTTTTTTCAGGTACTTTGGAAGCCGGATCGACGTGCCACGCACGACCGGATAGCGGACACCATCGTGGTCGATGAACGCCCCTTGTCCGGCCAACACCAGGCCTGATAATCCTCCCCCCACCCGCCATGAACCGCATTCTCATCTTTTTCCTGCTGGCGCCGCTTGCGGCCTGCCAACCTCCGGACACTCCGATCGACACCAACGGTCCGGATGCCATTGCACTCGACGGCACCGAACTCTTTGCTCCGCCGCCGGACAGCGCCCTGATGGCGCGATACGAGGCACGAAAGCGGGACTATGAGGCGCATCCGGGAAGTGCGATGTCGCTGATCTGGTACGGTCGCTTTGCAGCGTATATCGGCGAATACCAGCAGGCCATCGACCTCTTCACGGAAGGCATGGAGCGGTGGCCGGACGATCCCCGCTTCTATCGGCACCGCGGCCATCGCTACATCACCATCCGCCAGTTCGACCGGGCCATCGTGGATCTGGAGCGGGCCGTCGACCTGATCGAGGGTACGGAAAACAGGGTGGAGCCCGACGGGATGCCGAACGCACAGGGCATTCCGGTAAGCACCCTGCACGGCAACATCTGGTACCATCTGGGCCTGGCCTACTACCTGAAACAGGATATGCCGAGCGCACTCCGGGCCTATGAGCAGAGCCTGGCCACAGGCGAATATCCGGACAATGTCGTTTCGAATACCCACTGGCTGTACATGATCCACCAACGCTTGGGCAACGAGGAGGCCGCAGATGCGGTGCTGGAGCCCATTTCGGCCGACATGGACATCATCGAGAATACCGCCTACCACCAGCTCACCCTGTTCTACAAGGGTCTTTTGAGCGAGGAAGACTTGACAGGCGATGGGTCAGCAGGTGACGCCATTTCGTACGGCGTAGCCAACTGGCACTACTACAACCACGACACAGAACGCTCCCGGGAGCTTCTGCGCGACCTGCTGGACAACGGCATGTGGGCCTCATTCGGGTATCTGGCAGCGGAATCCGACTGGGTGAACCTGGTCGAGGAATGATCAGGGCAGTTCGTAGCGAACTTCGCCGTCAACGATCGTCATGAGGATGGAGCCCTTCATCAGTGCTTCAGGTGCTGTGTTGAGCGGGTCGATATCCATGACCGTGAGATCGGCCCATTTGCCGACCTCCAATGTCCCCGTGAGGTCCTCGATGCCGGAGGCCCTGGCCGGCCAGACCGTGTAGGCTCTCAGCGCCTCCTCGGCCGTGACGGCCTCGTCGGGGTACCACCCGCCTTCTGGCGTTCCATCCTTTTGTTTCCGGGTGATGGCGGCGTAGATGCCATAGAAGACGGACCAGTCCGTCCCGGTGAAATCGGAGTTGAAGAGGAGCAGCGCCCCGCCCTCGCGCAACGATCGCCAGGCGTAGGCGCCTCTGGTGCGGTCCGGACCCAGTCGATCCCCGGCCCACGGACTGTCCTCCACGGCATGGCCCGGCTCCATGGATGCCACCAGATTCAGTGCTCCGAAACGCTGGAAATCGTCAGGGTGCACTACCTGCGCATGCTCCACCCGGTGTCGCAGTGCCCTGGCTTCCGGGTGACGGGCAAACACGTCCTCATAGAAGTCCAGAACGTCCCGGTTGCCCGCGTCCCCGATGGCGTGGATGCCGGCCTGGAAGCCGGCTGCGATGTAGGCTTCCGTGGCGTCAGGATCGAACCCGTAGTCCGCCCCGGCAATGCCGCGGTGCCCGGGCTGATCGGCGTAATCCTCAAGGAGTTTCGCGCCGCGGGAGCCGAGGGATCCGTCGTAATAGGCTTTGACGGCGCGGATCTGCAGCATCGCCTCGGGATCCCTCGTGGGCCCGCGGCGCGTCCATTCGTCCACATCCGGCGCACCCACGACCCCCACCGACAGCATTGCTTCCACGCGCATGGGCAAATCCCCTGATGCGGCCAATGCCTCATACGCCGGGAGATAATCCGCCCGAACGCCGGCATGGTGCGTCGATACATACCCGGCGGCCAACAGCTGATCCATACCATGGCGCAGGATCCGCTGTCGATGCTCCAACATCCGTTCGGGTACGGCGTCGTTGAGCATGTCGGTGGCATTGTTCAAGAGCACACCGCTCAGGGATCCATCCTCGCGACGGATCAACGTTCCTCCAACCGGATCCTCTGTATCCGGCCCCAGGCCGGCGGCGTCCAACGCTGCCACATTGCCTAACGTCCCGAATCCTCTGAGGCCTTTCAGGACGACCGGGTTGTCGGGAAACAACTCATCCAGAAACCCCCGATCGGGCAGGGCATCTGCCCATTCACCCTCGTCCCAACCTGTTCCCAGGATCCACTCGCCGGCCGGTCGATCCGATGCGGCATTTTGCAGCCGTTCTGCCATCTCCGACTCGGTCACCACGCCCACGAGGGATATCTCCTCGGCTTTTTCCCCGATCTCCTGAAGGTGACCATGACTTTCAATCAAGCCGGGCACGATTACGGCGCCGTCCAGATCAACAACGCGAGTGTTTTCACTGCGCATGGCCAGTGCCTCGACGTCGGACCCCACAAAACTGATACGGCCTGCCGTCACCACGACGGCCGTCGCATCAGGCGTCCACACCGCTTCCCGGATTGGCGCGTCCGCGGCAGGCGCACCGTCCTCGGACGGATCATCCCAGGACATGGTGTACACCCGGGCATCGTGCAGGATCAGGTCCGGCCCGGACGTGTCCGAGCAGCCCATCATCAACAGTAGCAAACCAGCAAAAAGGCCACTAGGCCAGCGATTCAATGGCATCGAATGTCGACTCGATTTCTTCCAGAGTATTGAAAAAGTGGATGGCAACTCGCAGGTCCCAGGGTCCATCCACGGGGGATGTGAATGCATCATGCCCCGTCCGCAAGGCATCGTACACCGCCCGACCCGACAACCCCTCGGGCAATTCCAGGACGAAGACGCCCGACCGAGCGCCGGCATCTTCAGGAGAAACGACCCGGTGACCGCGCGCTTTCCAGCCGTCGATGGCAAACGCTACCAGATCGTCCACGCGCTGCAGCACACGATCCATGCCGACCCCCTCCATCCAGTAGAGCGCCTCATCAAATCCCCGGAAAGTGGCCAGAGCCCGCGTACCGAATTCGAACCGGCGCGCTTCAGGAATCAGCGTGTAGTCCCCCTCCTGGTTGTAGGTCGTGGTGGAATGTGACCCGGTCCAGGTCAGCTCGGTCCGATCCAGCATGTCCTCCCGGCAAAAGAAGGCGCCCGTTCCCTTGGGGCCCAGCAGCCACTTGTGACCGCAGGCACTGTAGTAATCGCAACCGAGCGTGCGGAAGTCCACCGGTACGCATCCCGGACCCTGTGCTCCATCCAGATGGAATCGGATATCCCGCTCCCGCAGCAAAACGGACAATTCGGCGGATTCAGCATCCGTGATCCGGCGACCATTGTTGCGCGACACGTGCGGGATGCTGACCATCCGCGTCCGACGATTCACCAATGCGCGCATGCCGTCCATGAGGGAGGCACCCGTGCTCAAGTCCACGCGTCGCACGACCACACCGAATCGGGTAGCCAGGTTGTACCACGGAATCATGTTGGCCGGGTGCTCCTGGTTGCTGAGGATGACCTCGTCCCCTTCTTCCCAGTTGCGACACCACGAAGCGATGTTGATGCCTTCCGAGGTCGAGTGGGTCAGGGCGATCTCGTGCTCGCTTGCCCCGAACATGGCCCCGAAATGCCGCCGCAGGTTGGGCTCGGTGGCCGCCACCGTGGGCCAGATGTCCGGATGCACCGGGCCCTTGTTCTGGTAGTGCAGCATGTTCGACACGGCGTCGAGCACCACCGTGGGGCTTGGCGCAATACCGGCCGTCTGGAAAAAGCGATCCTGACTGGCAGGAATCTGCCGACGGGCATCCCGAACCCATCCGGGAATGGAAGAGGAGGCATCGCCCGCCGAAATCATCCCGAAAACGGGCGCTGGCACCGCCATCCCGGCAGCTGACGTGAGGAGGGCTGTTTTCAGGAATTGGCGTCTGGAGGACATGGTGGGCGGCCTGGATGCATCGAACTGGATGGACCTTTCGATGATAGCATAATCGACCTACATTGGCACCAACCCGCCCTTGATCACTCCCAGTCCGATCCACCACCATGAAACAGGTTTCGCGCGCCTTTCTCGTGCTCACATTCATCTTGGCCGCACCCGCCAGCCTGGCCCAATCCCCAGAAGAGGCCGTATCGGCCGTGCTGGACGATATCCACCGCCTGGCATCGGAAGCCGACTTTGAGGGCTACTTCAACCTGTACACTCCGGACGCCGTCTTCATGGGGACGGATGCTGCCGAACGGTGGTCCATCGCAGAGTTCAAGCAATATGCCCGGCCCGCTTTCGATCGTGGCAGCGGGTGGACCTATGTGATGACCGAACGCAACATTTTCCTGTCGGAGGACGGCAATACAGCCTGGTTCGACGAACGGCTTGAAAATGAAGGCTTCGGCGAATGCCGCGGAACGGGCGTCCTGATCAAGGTGGACGGCCAATGGAAAGTCAGTCAATACAACCTGACCGTCCCGATTCCCAATGAGCTGCTTCGCGACGTGGTCGCCCAGATCCGGGAATTCGAGACCGACGGATGAGACCCGTTTGATTACGGCCGGGAGATCCTTCGGTTGACTGATCCGTATCTTGGGATCCTCCCCCCATCGCAAGACTGCATCGGAACATGTCGCAGCAAAAAATCCGCTTCGCCAACCGGGACCTGAGTGGGTTCATTCCCGAGGTCAAAGCAGAGGTCAACCAGTATTTCAAGGAAACCGGCCTGTCCAAGCACGCCAACTGGCGGATGGTGCGCAACACCATCGTCGTGCTGCTCATGACGTTCGGCTCCTACGGCCTCATCATGACAGGATGGTTCACCCCCATGCAGATGTGGCTGCTGACGTTCATCATGGGTGTCGGAGCGGCCGGTGTCGGCTTCTGCGTTTCCCACGATGCGCTGCACGGAGCGTATTCATCGAATGCCACGGTCAACAAGCTCCTGGGCTACACCTTCGACATGCTCGGCGCCAACGGATACATGTGGAAGATCACCCACAACGTCATCCACCACACGTACACCAACATTCCGGGTGTGGATGAAGACCTGGCTGTCTCGCCACTGGTCCGTCTTTCGCCGGAAGAGCCCCGCTACGGCTTCCATCGCTTCCAGCAGTTCTTTGCCTTCCCCGCCTACAGCCTGGCCACGATCAACTGGTTGTTTGCCAAGGACTTCCAGCAATTCATGAAGCGGGATATCGGGCCTTACAAGGACAAGCGCCACCCGGCATCCGAGTGGGTGACCCTGTTCGTGACCAAGGCGTTGGTTGTTGTCTACATGATCGTATTGCCGCTGTGGCTCCTGGACATCACCTGGTGGCAGTTCTTGATCGGCTTTCTGACCATGCACCTGACGGCCGGCGTCATCCTGGGCGTGATTTTCCAGCTGGCCCACGTGGTAGAAGGCACCGAGTATCTGAGCCCGGATGATGATGGCAACATGGAGCACGCCTGGCTCATCCACGAAATGCTGACCACGGCCAACTTCGCACACCGCAACAAACTGCTCCAGGCCTACATCGGCGGGCTGAATTACCAGATCGAGCACCACCTCTTCCCGCAGGTCTGCAGTATCCACTACCCGGAAGTATCCAGGATCGTCAAGGAAGTGGCGGCCCGGTACGACATCCCGTACAACTACCACCCGACCCTGCGAAAGGCCATCGGATCGCACTACCGGATGCTGAAAATGCTGGGTCGCACCGACAAACCTGTCATTGCCGCGGCCTGATCAGACCGCTCCCCTTCATCCCCATGAACCGTATCCCTTTCACACTGCCGGACGTCGGCCTTCGCGAAGTCGAGGGCATGGTATGGGTGGAGGACGGTTTCCTCGTGATCCAGCTCAGCAACAAGCTCTTCGGCATCATTGACGAGGATCGGGAGCTCATCAAGATAGAGCCCTCCGCCCTCAGGGATCTGGACCTGAAGAAACGGCCCTTCAAGGACCGGCTCGTCATATCGCCCAAGAAGCGGGATCTGCTGGATGTCATTCCGGGCAATCATGCCAATGACGTTCAGCTGCGGATCTGGCGGACCAAACGCAACGAGGTCCAGCGTCTCATCATCGAATTCCTGGCCCTCAAGGAGCAGGCCCGCCTCTCCGGGATCAGCGAAGGGTGAGCACGCCTGAACGCAGTACGATCTGCCCGGTCACTCCTGCCGGAGCGCATCGACCGGATTGAGCCGGACGGCCCGCAGGGTTTGTGTGCTGACGGTAACCAGGGCAATGATCAAGGCGATGGCACCGGACAGGATGAACAGGTCGGCTGACAGCTCGGTCCGGAACGCGAATCCATCCAGCCATCCCGTGAGGAACCACCAGGCCACCGGCCAGCCAAACAGGTTGGCCAGCAGTACCAGACCGGCAAATTCACGGGTCATCATGAGGGCGATGCCCGGTCCGCTCGCTCCAAGGGCCTTCCGGATTCCAAGCTCCCGGCGGCGGCGCTGTACGGCAAAGGTTGCCAATCCGAACAATCCAAGACAGGCAATCACGATGGCCAGCAAGGCAAATGTGGTAAACGTCTGACCGAACCGCTCCTGGGAAGCATAGAGCGCTTCGTAGTCCTGGTCCAGGAAGGAAGCGGTAAAGGGCCATTCCCCGGCCACTGCATTCCATCGCTCCTCCAGAGCCTGCATGGCACCGGGGATATCGTCGGTCTTCAGTCGCACCAGAAGGACCCCTGTGCCCGCCGGACGCTGGCTGAACATGACAGGCTGCATATACACCATCATGGGCTGGAAGTGGAAGTCCGCCACGACCCCGATTACTTCCCCGGTCCGGTTGCCCCAGTCCATCAGGCTTCCAACGGCTTCCTCAGGTGAGTTCCACCCCAGCTGCTTGACCCCTTCCTCGTTGATGACGAACTGGGCCAGTGCTTCTCCACCCTCCTCGGCAGGCGTCCTGTCCGCTTCGAAAAACCGCCCGGCAACGATGGGAATGTCCAACAAATCGGCGTATCCCCCATCCGTATAGAGATATTTGAGCTCATGGATGGAGTTGTCCGCGGCGTTGGTTCGACGCGCCGTCTGCCCGTACGCACCGCTGCCCGGGGCGCGGTTGGACCAGGAAACCATCTCCACGGACGGCAGCGTGCGCAAGGCTTCCTTGAGACTGGCCACCTGATCGGAAAGGGCAGCATTGACCGGCATGACCACGACCTGGTCGTTGTCCAGACCCAGATCCTTCGTTTTCATGAACTCCACCTGCCGGTAGACCATGCCGGTCACAACAATGAGGGCAACACCAACGGAGAATTGGAATACCACCAACACCTTGCGGGACATTGATTTTCCGGAACCGCCCAGGCTGTCCAGACGACTCTTCAGGATTTCCACTGGTTGAAGTCGCGCCATCTTGAGAGCCGGATACAGACCGGACAACAGGCTGATGGCAATACCGACGAGGATCAGGAAGCCGATGCCTTCCCAACCCGGACTGAAGGACATTTCCGTTTCCAGGAGTCGGGCGTACCCCGGGAGTGCAAACCGTGCAAGGCTGAACCCTGCCAGACCCGACATGAATACCAACAGTGCGGACTCGCCCAGGAACTGGACCAGTAAATGACCTTTGTGTGCCCCGATGACTTTCCTCAATCCGACTTCGCGGGTGCGGGTGTCCGAGCGGGCCGTGGCCAGATTGATGAAATTGATGGAAGCCAGGATCAGTATCAGGACGCCGATTCCCGTCAGGATGGTCAGGTGACGACTGCCTCGGCTCAACCCCAGTTCGTTGTTCTTAGGATCCAGGCGAATGCTCGTCAGCGGCTGCATCGCCAACGCAACTTCGATGTTGCCTCGCCGGGCAGCCTCGCCCATGTTCGTTTCCACCAGCGCCGGCGTCTGTTCGCCCACCGTGGAGGCATACGTACCGGGATTCAGTTTCAGATACGTGTAGTACGGATTGGACCACCAGCTCGTGCTTTCCGGGAGGGTGGAAAAAGACACCAGATAGTCGAACTGCAGATGGGATGTTATCGGTACGTCCTTGATGACACCCGTGACCACCGCATCCATTTCATTGTTCACACGCAGGCGCTGGCCCAACGGGTCGGCCATGCCGAAATAGCGTTGTGCCATCGATCGGGTCAACACGATGGACCCGGGCTCGATGAGGGCCGTCCGGGGGTCGCCCTGCATGAACTCGAAACCGTCGAACACCCCAAAAAACGTCGAATCAGCGTACAAGCCACCCGCCTCGAAAAACCGTGTCTCCCCGAACTGGATGAGTGGCTCGGGATTGACCTGGCGGATGCGCGCCACCGATTCGATGCCCGGGATGGTTGCATTCATTGCGGGCCCCATGGGCGCAGCCGAAAGCGCATTCTCGAAGGTCCCGGAGTCACTGATGAAATGGACATTTAGCCGGTGAACCTGCTCTGCTGAAGGATGAAACCGGTCGAAACTCCTCTCCTGTGCCACATACAGGAAGATGAGAATGAAGCACATGGTACCCAGCGTCAATCCGAGCAGGTTGATGGCGGAGTAGGTCTTGTACCGAACCAGGTTGCGAAGCGACGTCTTGAGGTAATTGCGGAGCATGACGAGCGACCAGTAGAAAGAGTTCATGATGCGTCTCGGGATCATCCCCAGCACGGTCCGCACGTACCACATGCGGGCCTGCAGGGCCCCCGATTCTTCGCAGATCGCATGAAACAACTCCTCGAAATCACCCAATGGCGCATGGACTTCGCCGTCCGGCAGAAGTCGATCCAGCAGCCAACTGGCCCAGGCAGGAGGACGTACAGAATGCTTCATTCCGGTCAGGAGTCACTGATTGTCAGGGACGGGATACCCTCCCACATGCGCTGTTCGACCTCCTTCAGTCGGATCAGGGATCGACGGCCTCGTGCCGTGAGCTCGTACATCCGTTTCTGGCGGCCGCCTCGTTCCGGGGCGGCCTCGGACAGCGATGACTGTACCAGACCACGCTTGGTCAGTCGCTCGAGCGGCATGTAGACCGCCCCGAGTGACCATTCTTCTCCCGTGATGTCCACCAGGGCATCGCGGATGGAAACGGAGTACGCTTCATCCTGCAGACGCCACACGGCCAGTAGCACGAATTCTTCGGTCCGGGTAATCAGTCGCATATGAGGGGGATTCGGGGAACGTCTTCCAATCGCGTTCCTTCAATTCCACGAAGTTGAAACATATCCCTCTACGCACTCCAGTACATATGTTTCAAATCCGTGACGTAAAAATCCGGTCTGCTACCGGATGGCATTCAGCAGGCCTCTACCGATCCTGATGGCGGACCGTAGCGCAGGATGGTTACACGGGGCATCCCTTCGGCAGGCAGATGAACGACGTAGAGGCGATCGTACTCCGACTCATCCAGGTCCGGATACGACGTCCCGGCCAGAAGATTCACCACCCGTGGTGTGGTATTGCTGTGCCCGGACACGATGATGGTGCCGGCCTCCGATACCTTGATGCTCTCCACCATGGCCTGCAGAAAACCCGAACGAATGGGAGTCTGGATGATGTCCAATCCGCGTTCGTCAGCCAGGGGTCGCACGGTGTCCAGCGTCCTTTCGAATGGGGTGGAGTAGATGGCATCAACGTCAACGTCGGTCATGACGCGCACGAAGGCGGTCGCGCGTTCCCTTCCGAGCGGTGTCAGGCCGGGATTGTCTTCGGGTTCTTCGCACTTCTCGGCGTGACGAACCAGAATGACGACCTTGTCTTCCGATTCCAAGGTTTCTTGGGATGCCACATTGCCATGGAATGCCACCGGAAGGCCGACCGTGGAGGGGCCTGCTCCCATGATCAGAAAGGCGACCAGCAGCAGTGAAATGCGGGATACGAATGATGGACGATTCATGGGTGCAGCACGTCGGAGCGGAAAAAGACGGAAACATCCGGAAGGTAGGTGAGACAGAAGAAAGGACCACCCCCGTTTTCCATGCCTTCCCTCCGGTTCGCAGCCGCCTGAATCGCAACCCTGAGACCTGTTTCGGGTATGAACAGCAAACCTTCCACTCCCAACCTCCCCCGCCACCATGTCTTTTTGGCCCTTTGCATGGATCCTCATTCCGCTGGCCGGCATCATGGCCGGCATGTGGTCCGAATGGCTGAAGTTCAAGGAAAAGCAGGCGCGTCTCGGGTCCACGGCAGAATCGCTCGAATCATCGTTCGGAGAACTCTCCAGGAAGCTGGAGAGCCAGAACGAAACCTTGATTTCCCGCATCCAGAACCTCGAAGCCATCGTCACGAGTGCGGACTGGGATCGCCTGACGGAGGTCGAAGCCCCGGCGGCATTGCCGGAGCCGGAGCCCGAAATCCTGTTGCCCGATCCGGAAGAGGAAAATCGGGAAGCGGCCGAACGTCTGGCACGACGCGTCCAGTCATGACGTTCCGGGCGCTGGCCATGCTGGCGTTCATTGCGATCCTCCTGCCTTCACCCTTGCACGCCCAGGCGGCGGTACTTCGCATCGATGTGGCGCATCCTCCTGCCAAGGCAGCCGATGTGCGGGTCGGATTGTATACCTCGCCTTCGAACTGGCTGGACGACGAACCCGTCCATGGGATGCGGACCGAGGCCACCGACACGCTGACCACGGTGTTGTTCGAAATGCTGCCGGAAGGTATCTACGGCGCCGCCATCTACCTGGATGAGAACCGCAACGGCAAGCTGGACCGGAACCTGATCGGCCTGTTCAAGGAGCCTTTCGGGTTCTCCGAAAAGGCTCGCGTCCGGCTGGGTCCTCCGAAATGGGAGGATGCCGTATTCGAGGTGACGGACGAGCCAACCCGGCTCTTCGTGCGGTTGGACTGAGATCATGCCGGACTCCGAACGCATCGTCTTCAGCCGGCGCCGCATGATGTGGCTCGACCCCTTCCTGCGTCTCTACGTGGGACGACGTGTTCAAGGCGTCCTTGTTGCAGGCGAATTGGAGCGCGACCCGAACGCCGTGAACGTCATCATGGCCCAGCATGTGGGCCGTCTGGATGGATTCATCGTGCGGATGATGCAGCGCCGCGCGGCCCCCGGGACCCGTTTGGTAACCATCATGCTGGAACGACAACTGAAACGCTACCCGGTATTCAAGCGGGCCGGGGCCTTCGGCATAACGCCCGGTTCACTGGCTTCCGCGCGTCGGTTGAAACAGATGGTCCGCCATGACCTCATGGCGGGCGACTGCGTGGCGCTCTTTCCACAAGGCAGGATTGAGACGGTCGACGCCGACCCGCGCCGGATCCATACCGGGTACCGACACATCGTCCACCCTGACCTTCCCACCCGATTCATTCCCGTGGCCCTCTCCGTTGAACCGTTGACGCATTCCAAGCCGACCGTCTTTATGCGAATCGGCGCGCCGGTGAACGTCGATCGTGCCGGGGAAGCGTTCGCAGATACGGTGGACAGTCTGCGGGAATGGCTGCGCAGGCACGGGGAAACCGCTGACGCCTCCTGGCCGGGGTACCGCCTCCTTTGATGGACGTGCTCTTCTACATATTGCTGGGAGCCCACGGATTGATGGTTCTCACCATCATCCTGAATCTGGCCACGTTCACCCTTCGCAGACGCGCCCGCTCCACCAATGATCTGCCCAGCGTCTCCGTCCTGGTGCCGGCACGCAACGAAGAACACAACCTTCCCAGACTGCTGTCCTCGTTTGCCGGTCAGGACCATCCGGATGCCGAGATGATCGTTTATGACGATCAGTCCACGGACGGCACCTGGGAGATCATTGAGAATGCGTGCCACGAAAGCGTGCGAGGCATCCGGGGTGGCGAACTGCCAACGGGTTGGGTAGGTAAGACCAACGGGTGCTACCAGTTGTCTCTTCAGGCGCGCGGCGAGGTCTTCCTGTTCATCGACGCAGACACGGAGTTCCAGCATCCAGCCGCCCTCCGACACATGTGCGAGCGATTCGCCGCGCGCCCACCCGGCACCATGCTGACCGGCATGACCCTGCTCAAGGGCAGCGGCCTGAGCATCGTCACGATGATCGGCTCCATCATCCTGAGCTGCATTCCCTGGTGGATGGGCAAACGCGTGCCCGCGGCCGCCATGTCGGGGGTCAACGGGCAGTGCTGGATGATCACCGGAAGTGACTACCGCACATACGAACCGCACCAGTTCGTACGCGGCGAGGTCCTCGAGGACATCCGCATCGGTCGCTACCTCCACAAGATGGGACTCATCCCTCTTCTGGATGATGTTACGGACGATCTGACCGTACATATGTATGGCAGCTTCGGCGAAGCGTGGGCCGGTTTCCGGAAGAATACGGCCGATATCCTGGGTCGCTCCACCATTGGATCACTCGTGGTCCTTGCCGGCTACATCCTCATCTTTCTCGTCGCGCCGATTCTTTATCCTCCCTTCCTCCTGTCCCTGCTCTTCTTGAAGATCATCTCGGATCGCATTACCCGGCAGTCCTGGCGCATCACCATGATGGCGCCTGTTTCCTTCCTGTTCGTGGCCGGGCTGGGCTTCGATTCCATCTGGCACCGATCAAGGGGCCGCATCGAGTGGAAAGGTCGTATCATTCCGTCGAATGCCTGATTGCATCCGACTCCTTTCCTGATGAGCAAATCCACCGAACTGAAACTCCGCCTGTTGGCAGAGTCCTTCACCATCCATCGCCTGCCGCCCGAGATGGCCATCCCTCCGGCCGTCCTGGACAGCCAACCGTGGTTCATGGCCCAGACCGAAGACGAACTCTCCATCGTCTGCCGGGCCGATGTCTATGTTCAGAGCGAGAAGGCGGAGACCGACTGGGCCTGCTTCAAGGTGGTCGGCCCCCTGGATTTCCAGCTGGTGGGCATCATCGCCCGTATCTCCGATACCCTGGCCCGGGAACGCATCAGCATCTTTGCCATCTCGACCTTTGACACCGACTACATCCTGGTGAAGAACAGCGACGTGGAACGGGCACTCAAAGTACTGGGGGCTGCAGGCTATGAGCTCTGAGGACCTGACAACCATCGATCAGGTCAGGAAAGCGCTCCGGGAATATGAGCGTCCGGACGCCGCCGATACGGCTGCCTGGTTCTTCAAGGCAGGTCCCGGGGAATACGGAGAAGGCGACCAGTTCCTCGGGATAAAGGTCCCGAATACCCGGCGAGTCGCGCGTCGGGCCAAAGGGATCAAATGGACCGCCGTTCCCGAACTTCTGCAGTCTCCATGGCACGAAGAGCGCCTGTGTGGCCTCATCATGTGGGTGAATCGCTATCCGAAAGCCGATCCGCCGGAGCAGGAAGCCATCGTGCGGGCCTATCTGGCCCACACCGACCGGATCAACAACTGGGACCTGGTGGACACGTCCTGTCACCACATCCTCGGAGCGTGGCTGCTGAGCCATCCAGAAGAAGAGGATCTGCTGGATCGACTGGCAACGTCCACATCCCTTTGGGAGCGACGCATCGCCATGGTGACCACCTACGCGTTCATCCGGGCGGAGCGTTTTGAGCCCACCCTGCGGGTGGCGGAACTGCTGCTTGGGGACGAGCACGACCTGATCCACAAAGCCACGGGATGGATGCTGAGGGAGATGGGCAACAGGGCTTTCGAACTGGAAGTGGCCTTCCTGGACGAACACTATCACAGGATGCCGCGCACGATGCTGCGCTATGCCATCGAGAAATTCCCCGAGCCGATTCGGCAGGATTTCCTGAAGGGAAACCGCTAGCACATACCTGTGCTCGAAGGGGACTGCCTTGCAACGGCAACAATGATGGCGCATATTCACCCATCCAGCAACAACCCCGCCCTGTCATGAACAAGAACGTCCGCGTCCTCCTGGCTGTCGTAGCCGGTTGGCTCCTCTATGGTATCGTCTGGAATCTGGTCGCCTTCGGCATGTCCGCCGTTTTCCCGGACACCTTCGTCATCGGCGAACCCCTCTCAGATACCCTCGTCCTGATCATTTATCTGGTACTGAGCATTCCCGTGTCGGTCCTGTCCGGATTTGCAGCTGCCCGGATCGGGCTGATGCACGCGGGAACGGCCGTAAAAGCCCTGACCATCGTCAATCTGATTACCGGGATCGCGGTTCAGGCGATGGCCTGGAATCTCCTTCCGGCCTGGTGGCACATCCTGTTCCTGCTGTTCATCGTGCCTGCCACCCTGTACGGCGGTCGACTCGTGAGCCCAACTTCCCGTTGACATGGACTTTTTCTGGTCGGTCGCCGAGCCACTTCTTGCGGTCGATGGCGTCGAAAAGAGTACGATGATGGGGTATCCCTGTCTTCGAACCGATGGTGACTTTTTTGCCTCGGTGCACCCGGAGTCGGGCGATCTGATTGTCAAGCTGCCGGCTGACCGTGTCAACGCCATGATCGAGGCGGACGAAGGATCTGCATTCGCTCCCGCAGGTCGCCGATTCAGGGAATGGGTGTGTATTGCAGAGCGCGATCGGGAACGTTGGGCCGAACTGCTCGAAGAAGCACGTACTTTCGTTTCCCAATGATTCCTTTCCGCATGCAACGCCTCCGCCTCCTGCCCCTCCTGCTCGTTTTCCTTCTCACCCCCGGATGTGCCTCCGTCGACATGGCCGCTCTGGGCGACCTGGTGAATGCACAAGCGCCGCTCGACGAGGAAACGGTGGCGGCCGGTCTGCGGGAAGCTCTTGAGGTCGGCACGGGGCGGGCCGTCGAAACCCTGTCGGCGGATGGCGGATTCAGTGCCAACGAGGTCCTGAGGATTCCCATTCCTGAGAACCTGGAAACGATGGCTTCCCGATTGCGCACTGTCGGCCTAGGAGACCAGGTCGATCGTTTCGAGGACCAGATGAACATGGCCGCTGAACAGGCTGCCGGTCTGGCCATCGACGTTTTTGCCGGCGCCATCCGGGAAATGTCCATTCA
>Ga0209273_10000303_pt1 | contig 72994 bp, 65 predicted proteins | sample tdAd471_FD_187126 | JGI IMG/M metagenome (GOLD analysis project Ga0209273, IMG submission 187126) | Marine sediment microbial communities from the Atlantic coast under amendment with organic carbon and nitrate - tdAd47.1 (SPAdes)... | ecosystem: Environmental > Aquatic > Marine > Coastal >...
AGTGAGACAGCCCATCGGGCGTGAAGCCTCACTTTTCTGGAGGATACAGACTATGGGATACAGCACCGGCTGCCACACGACTTTTCACCATCGCTATCATTTGGTCTGGGCGCCCAAATATCGGTTCAAGGTGCTGCGCGGTGAGGTGCGCCTGCGGGTGCGCGAGATCATCCGGCAAGTGTGTGCCGAAATGGACGTGACCATCATCAACGGCGTGCTGTCGTGCGACCATGTCCATATGTTCGTGGAAATCCCGCCGCATATCTCGGTCAGTGACTTTGTGCGCCGCGCCAAAGGCCGATCATCGCGCAAGATCCAGCAGGAGTTCGAACATATCCGCAAACGCTATTGGGGCCAGCGTTTCTGGGGTAGGGGATACTTCTCAACCACTTCCGGCAACATCACCGATGACATCATCATGCGTTACCTCGACCGGCATAGCCACAAAAACGGCTTCAGCCCCTCCACATGATCCTACCGGCATCAGTCGGTCTGTTATTTAGGTCTTTGAACCAGTGATTGCGACTGGGGAGAGGGTGACCCGCGACGTGTCCTGCACCTTTTTCGCTCAAACTACGGCCACGCAATTAAGGGGTTCTGATCCTAAAAACCGCAGTATATGTTCATAAGCGTAAAAAATTCCGACATTTGCAACCAAATATTCGTGATTTTGCGTGATAGGGCTATCTGTCGGGAAAGCTTACACTCGGCCGTCGAGTCCTTAAGCTCTCTTGTAAGATAGGCCTGAGAACATGATACGCGTTTTCAAACATTATGTGCCGCATGCGGTGCTGCTTCTGGGGGTACTCGATTTCATTCTGCTGGTGTGTTCGGCAGAGGCGGCCTGGGTTATTCGCGCCCGTGAAATCGATATGGAAATCGATTATATTCTCACCCGTGCTCCTGCACTGTTGAGCTTTGCTGTCGCGCTACAGGTGGCGATGGTTTCAGTCGGTGTCTATGGCAATGAAGCATTGCAGTCTTTGCGCTATAGCTTTGCCCGCCTGCTGGTAGGTATATCGCTGGGCGTTATCTTTCTTTCTGTTTTCTACTTCATGCTGCCTTCGTTCACCTTGTGGAGGTCCAACGCGCTCTATGCGATGTTGATCGCAACAATGTTGCTGGTTGTGATGCGCCTGCTGCTGGGCTCGATGTTTGGCAGCGAGATATTCAAGCGCCGCCTTATCGTGCTGGGTGCAGGCAAACGGGCCAATCGTATCCGGCAGCTGGAGAAACGGCGCGGTTCGGGCTTTCTGATTGTTGGCTATATTGGCATGAGCGATAATGAGCATGTCGTTGCTGAAGCGGTTAACCGCAGCGCCATATTCAACCTTGCTGACTATGTCGTGCGTCTGGGCGCAAGTGAGGTCGTGTTGGCACTGGAGGAGCGCCGCAACGCCATCCCCATGTCTGACCTGCTCCGCATCAAGACAACGGGTGTGCATGTGAATGATCTCTCGACCTTTCTGGAGCGTGAGACCGGGCGCGTTGATCTGGATAGCGTTAATCCGAGCTGGCTGATCTTTTCCGATGGTTTCTCATCAGGGCGCAGGATTTCCAGCATATCCAAGCGTTTGTTTGATGTAGGTGCCAGTGCGTTGCTGTTAACGCTGACGCTGCCGGTCATCCTGTTTTTCGCCTTGTTGGTGAGGTTGGATAGCAAAGGCCCTGCTTTTTACCGTCAACAGCGTGTGGGCCTCTATGGCGAGGAATTCTGGATCATCAAGCTGCGCACCATGCGCATCGATGCCGAAGTGGACGGACAGGCACAATGGGCCGAAAAAGATGATCCGCGCATTACCCGCCTTGGCTATTGGTTGCGCAAGCTGCGTATCGATGAATTGCCGCAATGCTGGACGGTGCTCAAAGGCGACATGAGTTTTATCGGCCCGCGTCCCGAGCGTAAGCAGTTTGTCGAGGGGCTGGAAAAAGAACTGCGCTATTATGCCGAGCGGCATATGGTGAAGCCGGGGATCACCGGTTGGGCGCAGATCAACTATCCTTATGGCGCATCGCTGGAGGACGCCCGGCACAAGCTGGAATATGACCTGTATTATGCCAAAAATTATACGCCTTTTCTGGACCTGCTGATCCTGATCCAGACATTGCGGGTCATTCTCTGGCCGGACGGAGCGCGCTAGACCATGGGTGCGCTTGCCCAGTTTTTTGGCGATTGGGGCCATGTGCTTTGTGCAGCGCTGTTTGCTGTCCTCACATTATGGACAAGCCGTAATTTTGAGACACTGGCGACCGGAAAATTGCTGGTAGCAGCTTTTTCAATGACAGCAATATGGGCGCTTTCCATCGCATTTGGCGGTGTCGACAGGCTGGAATCCGGCATGATGGAGAGCCTGCGGAATTGCGCATGGCTGGTGTGTCTGTTCATGTCGTCTCGGGTCGGGTTCTCTGAAAAGCAGCATGAACAGGAGCATGTGGGAGGCGCGCTGCCGCTTTATGCGATGCTTGTGTTGCTGCTGGTGGCCCAGAGTGGGCTTGATATTATTGCGATGATGCAGGAAGCGCAGGGGCGGGCTCTTGGCACATTGGCTGAGGCAGCGGTTATATTGCGCATCCTCTGGGCGATTGGTGCCTTATTGCTGATCCAGCGTGTTTTCATGGCGAGCGTAGCGCAGGAGCGGCCCATTCGCGCTTCTGTCGTGGCGGCTATGGCTGTGATGTGGAGCTACGACCTGTTGCTCTATGGCGCTGCTTTTCTCAAGGCACAGGAGCCCGTTTTCATTCTTTTTGCGGCGCGTGGCGCTCTGATGGCGTTCTTGGTGCCGGTGATTGCAATCGCCCTGCGCAATCATGGACGGCAGGCCTTCAGCCCCTCGCGTGCGCTGGCATGGCGCGGTATCGGCGCGGCTCTTGCCCTGGTGGCCATGCTGCTGTTGCTGCTGTTGCTGTTCGTGATTGATGGCATGGCCTCGCCACTGGTGCGGGCGCTCACGACAGGTGGCGGGTTCATCATAGTGGTGAGTGCTCTGGTGGCCTTGCCCTCCACACGGCTACATGCCTGGATCAAGGTATGGATTGCCAAGCATTTGTTTCGTCATCGCTATGATTATCGCGAGCAATGGATGGCGTTTGCCGATATGATTGGTAGTGGCGCGCATATGCCGGGTGTCACGATCGAGCAGCGCGCGATCAAGGCGGTGGCAGATATTACCGATTCTCCTGCCGGAGCCTTGCTGATGCCCAATGCATCGGGTCATTTCATTTTGCAGAGCAGCTGGAACTGGCCGGATGGAAACGAAGCAGGCCATAGGCTTCCTGCCGCGCTAGCCGAGCGTATGAAGGCGCAGAGCTGGATTGTCGATGTTGCGCAGGAAGCTGGTAATGGGATGATGCTTCCCGACTGGTTGTCTGCTGAGCCGCAGAGCTGGGCGCTGGTGCCAATCTTTCATTTTGGAGATATGATTGCGGTGATGCTGTTGGCCCGCCCACCGGTTTTGCGCCCGCTGGATTGGGAAGATCTGGACATGTTACGCGCGGCTGCCAAGCAGGTTGCCAGTACTCTGGCCGAGGCGCAGGGGCAAAATGCGCTGGCCGAAGCACGCCGTTTTGAAGAGTTTAACCGGCGCTTCGCCTTCATCATGCACGATATCAAAAATCTGGTGAGCCAGATTGCTCTGGTGGCTCGCAATGCCGAGCGGCACGCGGACAATCCCGAGTTTCGGCAGGATATGGTGCTGACGCTGAAGGAAGCGGCCGACAAGATGAACATGATGCTCGCGCGCCTGTCGCAGCATAACAGCGTCGGTGATGCAGAGGTGACGTGCTTTGCGCTGGGTGATGTTGCCCATAGTGTTGCAGCAGTACGCAAAGCGACGCATCCGCTTCTGGTCGAGGGTGATATGACGGTGTCGGTGATGGCCGATCGCACCAGGGTCGAACAGATACTTGCACATTTGTTGCAAAATGCCATCGAGGCGAGCGCTCCGGATGCACCGGTGGTTTTGCGTATCAGTCGGGAGGAGGGGGCAGGGCGTATAGCTGTTATGGATCATGGCATTGGCATGAGCGCTGAGTTCATCCGCGATGAGCTGTTCCGGCCCTTTGCATCTACAAAACAAGACGGCTTTGGCATTGGCGCGTATGAAGCACGGGAACTGGCTGGAGCCATGGGCGGAGCGCTTTATGTTGAAAGTGTGCCGGGCAAGGGCAGCATTTTCACGGTAAGTTTACCTCTCGCTGACACTGTGAACTCAACCAGCCACGCAGAGGAGAGAGCCGCATGAGTAGCGCTGCGCCACTCCCCCAATCGCTACCCAGACTGTTGATCATCGAGGATGATGCCGGGCTACAGCGACAATTGCGCTGGGCATATGAAGGCTATGAAGTCTTTTGTGCATCCACCCGCGCCGAGGCCATAGACTTGGTACGGGCGCATGAGCCTGCGGTCGTGACGCTGGACCTTGGCTTGCCACCGGACCCGGATGGCACAAGCGAAGGTTTTGCTGCGCTTGCCGAAATTGTGAGTCTCAAGCCAGATACCAAAGTGATCGTTGCTTCAGGCCATGGCGCGCGCGAAAGCGCCTTGCGGGCTATCGCAGAGGGTGCCTGGGATTTTTACCAGAAACCGGTCGATATTGATACTCTGGGTCTGATTGTCTCGCGGGCATTCCATGTACATGCACTGGAACGCGAAAATGCACGGCTGGCGGCGCGGGAGCCAGGGGAAGCACCGGTGTTGGGCCAGCTCATTACCGCCGCGCCAGAGATGCTCAAGGTTGCACAGATGATTGAACGCGTGGCGAGCGCCGATGTCTCGGTCATGCTGCTGGGCGCGAGCGGAACCGGTAAAGAGCTGTTGGCGCGGGGGTTGCATGACGCCAGTGCGCGCCGCGATGGTGCATTTGTCGCGATCAATTGTGCGGCAATTCCGGAGACTTTGCTGGAGTCCGAGCTGTTTGGTCATGAGAAGGGCGCATTTACAGGTGCCGTCAAGACCACACAGGGCAAAATAGAGCAGGCGCAAGGCGGCACATTATTTCTGGATGAGGTGGGCGATATTCCCCTGCCGCTTCAAGTCAAATTGCTGCGTTTCATTCAGGAACGGTTGATCGAGCGCATCGGCGGGCGGCAGCCGATTGCTGTTGATACGCGTATCGTGTGTGCCACTCACCAGAATCTTGAAGAGATGATTGCTGCGGGCAGTTTCCGGGAAGATCTTTATTATCGTCTGGCCGAAATTATCGTGCGTATTCCTGCGTTGGCCGAGCGCTCTGGCGATGCTGTGTTGCTCGCCAGGCATTTTCTCCGCCATTATGCGCAGGACATGAAGCGTTCCCTATCCGGCTTTACGGCTGACGCTCTGGCGGCGCTTGATAGCTGGAGCTGGCCGGGCAATGTGCGCGAGCTGGAGAATCGTTTGAAACGGGCGGTCATCATGGCCGATGGCAAATATATAAGCGCCATGGATCTTGATCTGGAGGTAGCGCAGGATAATTCGGATAACATCCTCAATCTCAAAGCTGTGCGGGAAGGGGCAGATCGCGCCGCTATTCGTCGCGCTATTGCGCGTACGGAAGGGAATATTTCCAGCGCTGCCAAGCTGCTGGGCATTAGCCGCCCGACATTATACGACCTTTTGAAGAACTATGACATTCAAGCATAACCATGGTGTAACCCTGTTGGTCCTGTCTATGCTGGCATCCTTCATGCTGGTTTCTGGCCCGGTTGCCTCTGCGGATGTACGCGCCGATGCACAGGCTGCGTTGCAGCGGGGGCAGGTCGCGCTGGATAAAGGCGACCCGCGTACAGCGCGTGTTGAGCTGATGAATGCGATCAAGTCGGACCCTGATCTTGTGGCGGCGCGTATAGCACAGGCGCGGACGCTGTTGATGTTGGGCAATGGTAATGGTGCACAAATCCAGCTTGAACGTGCAGAGCTTTTAGGCGCCCGGCCCGGTCCACTCCGCCATTTGCGCGCACATGCGGCACTGCTCCAGGGCCGTATGGCCGATGCGCTGGAGGAGGCACGCGCGAGTGACGCCGACCCCATGGAGAAAGCGTTCCTCACCCGGCTTGAGGCGCAAGCCTTGCAAGCTCTGGGGGAGAATCAGAAAAGCGCTTTTGCTTATGAACGGGCTTTGGCACTGGCGCCTGAAGATGCCCGGCTTTGGGCGGATATTGCGCGCTTTCATATTGCGACGAGCGATATTGCCAAAGCGCTGGCCGCAACGGACAGGGCGGTTGCTCTGGCACCGGATAATGTCGATGTGCTGACGCTGCGCGCCTTGATGGCACGTGAGCAATATGGACCGCAGGCGTCTATGCAGTGGTTTGAGGCAGTGCTGGAAAAAGACGATGCTTATGTGCCTGCGCTGGTTGAATATGCTGCTACGCTTGCTGATATGGGTAAGGCCGGCAGGGCGCTGAGCCTTAGCCGACGCGCTCTGGGTCTGGCGCCGGTAAACCCCCGCGCCTATTTTATCCAGTCCGTCCTTGCCGCTCGGGCGGGGGATTATGGGCTGGCACGCAGCTTGCTGGTTTACACCAAGGGGCGCCTTGATGGCCAGGCGGCTACGCGTTTGCTCAGGGGCGTGTTGCACATGCAGGCGGGCAATGCGACGCTGGCCGTCGGGGAGCTGGAGCCCCTGTTGGAAGCGCAGCCGCTGAACATTGGCGCGCGTTTGTTGTTGGCCCGGGCGCAATATGACGATGGGCAATATGAAGATGCGGAGCGGATATTGTTCCCGCTTGTCGAGCGCGGTGATGCCGGTAGCTACGCTCTGCACCTTGCCGCGCGTATTCATGAGGCGATGGACAATCGCTTTGTTGCTGCGGAATTTGCGCAGCGCGCGGCACGCATGGAGATCGATCCGTCGCGGGTATATCGTGGAGCAGGGCGTCCGGAAGCGGTCGTGGCTGAGGCCAATGCTCACCCAGGGCGTGCTGGTCCCAATGTGCGCTATATCCGCGCATTGCTGGAAGCGGGACAGGTTCAGGGCGCTGTAGCGCGCGCGGGTAAGTTGGTTGAGGCTAATCCCGGTGCGCCTTCTGCTCTGCTTATGTTGGGTGATTGTCTGATGGCTGCGGGGCGTCATGCCGATGCCGCACAGATATATGAGCGTGCGGGCAATATGTGGTTTCGTGAGGATGTTGTCTATCGCATCGTTGATGCCTGGAAGCGGGCGGGCAATACAGCAAAAGCGACGCGGGCGCTGGACCTGTTTGTAGCGCAGAACCCGATGAATATAGACGGGCAGCGCATAGCAGCAGCATATTATCTGGCGGCGGGCGATACCGACCGGGCGATGACATTGTTACAGCTTTTGCGGGAACGACTGGGCAATGAAGATGCATTGTTGATGACCAACATAGCGCGCGCATGGATTGCCATGGGAGATGCGGATCGGGCGCTTCCCTATGCGGCGCATGCTTATCGTCTGAAACCGATGAGCGCCGTGTCAGCCGATATATTGGGCTGGGCGTTGTACAAGGCGGAAGGCCGCAGTGATGCCGCGGTTGAGCTGCTCGAAAAGGCGCTGCAACTCGCGCCGCAGGAGGCGACTGTACAGCAGCATTTGACAGAAGTTAAAGCAGGTTAGGGTCCTGACCCTAGCCCGGCTGCCATTCTGAGACTATGGCGTCATATTCCGGGCGGGGGCGTTCTTGCAGCTCGCGCGATGGCGTGCCGATAAAGACAAAACCAGCAATTTTCTCATGAGCTGCCCCAAAGGCATCGCGTACATCATCGTTAAAAGCGGGCCAGCCGGTTAGCCAACCACCCGCAAAACCAAGCGCATGGACCCCATGGAGCAGGTTCATCACTGCGGCTCCTGCCGATAGTTCCTGTTCCCAGAGCGGAATTTTACTGTCCATGACGGGGCTTGAAAGTGCGACTACCAAAGCCGGGGCCTGATGCGCGAATTGGTGCATCGCCTCGATTTCCAGCCTTCCGGCATCCGGCTTTTCCTTGCGATACGCGGTTTCGAGAAGCCGGGCCAATGAATCACGCTGTTCTGGCCTCACGATGACAAAACGCCATGGTGCGATTTTGCCATGATCGGGTGTGCGCATGGCGACTTCGAGTATCTGGCGCATCTGTATATCATCAGGAGCAGGCGTCACGAGATCACGAGGTTTGCCGGAGCGGCGGGTTTGGAGAAGAGCGAGCGGAGAGGAAAGATCGTTGAACATCAGCGCTAATTGGGTGCTGGCGCTTCGTTTTGCAAGGTGCTTGGCGTCAGGGACCATTCGTAATGCGTTGAGGATGATCTTGCTTGGCTTTCCGGTTCGAGCCGTTAGGTTCTGTTCTCTGATAATTATAGCGGCGAGGATTTTTTGTCGCAGGAATGCAAGGGATCGCAGCTTATGGGAATGAAAGACATCGGGCTATGGAATGAGGGTGACTGGATCGCTGCCATAGCGGCTGTCGCGCTATTCGGTGTCCTCGCTTTTGGCTTGTCGCTCAGTATGCGCAAGTCTGATGAGGTCATCGGCCATCCTAAAGGCCTGTTTGTCCTCTTCTATGCCGAAATGTGGGAGCGCTTTTCCTATTATGGCATGCGTGCGCTGCTGATCCTCTACCTCACGCAGTTCTGGCTGTTTACAGACGGAAAATCAGCCTTGGTCTATGGCGCCTACACCAGCCTCGTTTATATCACTCCGGTGCTTGGTGGCTATCTGGCAGACCGCTATCTCGGGCAACGCAAGGCTGTGTTGTTCGGCGGCATCATATTGGCGCTGGGCCATGGCTTCATGGCGGTCGAAGGGATGCATGGCATCTCTGATCCGGCGGTGAAACAGGCGGACCCCGCTATCGATATTTTCTGGCTTGCGCTGGCGCTCATCGTTGTGGGGTCGGGCTTTTTGAAAGCCAATATCTCGGTGATTGTGGGGCAGCTTTATCGCCTGACGGACACCCGCCGTGATGGCGCATATACCGTTTTTTATATGGGCGTGAATGTCGGCGCGGCGCTGGGCACAATTTTGGTGGGCTATCTTGGGCAGACGATTGGCTGGTCCTATGGCTTCGGTCTGGCGGGCATTGGTATGGTGCTGGGCCTTATCATTTTCATACTCGGCAAGCCTGCCCTGAAAGGGCGCGGCGAAGCGCCTGCGCCGCTGGCAACGAAGAATGAATGGACAATTTATGCCATTGGCGTGGCGTCAGTCGGGGTGATCTGGTTCCTGATCCAATATCAGGATGTCATACAGACATTGTTGATTGTGGCGGGTGTAGCGATGCTCGGCTATACGCTTTACGTTGCGTCCAAGCTGCCCAAAGAACCACGCGAGCGGATGTTCGCTATCCTGTTCCTGATCGCGCTCAACCCTGTCTTTTGGGGGCTTTTCGAGCAAGCCGGCGGCAGCCTGAGTCTGTATACGGACAAGTTCGTGGATCGTGGCGGTGTGCCAACCAGCCTGTTCCAGTCGATCAACCCGATTTACATCGTGTTGCTGGGGCCCATCTTTGCCGCATTATGGCAGTTTCTTGGCAAGCGTGGGCTGGAGCCTTCAACCCCGGCGAAATTTGCCTATGCGCTGTTTCAGGTCGGGCTGGGTTTTCTGGTCTTCGTCTGGGGGGCGCAGAGCGTTGGTCCGGCTGTGGCGACGCCTGTGTTTTTCCTGTTCATGATTTATCTGTTGCACACGACCGGCGAACTCTGCCTCTCGCCCGTTGGCCTGAGCGCCATGAACCGGCTGGCCCCGGCGCATCTTGCCAGTTTCATCATGGGCGCGTGGTTTTATATGACGGCGGTGGGCAGTTTTGTCGCAGGCAAGATTGGCGAGGCGACGGGCGGGCATGATGGAGAGATGACCAGAGAAGGCACGCTCTCTGTCTATTCGACCATAGGCTGGTGGACTATTGCTATCGGCTTTGTCGTATTATTGCTTTCCCCTATTGTGAAACGCTGGATGCATGTCGATACGCTGGAGGATAAAGAGGAAATGGCGGGCAGTGCCGAACTGGGTGAGCCACAAGCCGCCGGGACGCATCCATCATAGGGCTGGGCATCATAAAGGCTGGGCATCATAAGGGTCGGGGTTCATAAGGATCAGGAGGGGTTTGCATGACAGAATTACTATTGGCCTGTATCGCCTTTGTCGGTACGCATTTTCTTCTGTCTCATCCTTTGCGCGCGCCTCTGGTCGGCAAGTTGGGCGAGGGCGCATTTCTGGGTGTGTATTCGCTGATCGCGCTCGTTACACTGCTCTGGATTGCTTATGCCTTCTATATGGCTCCCAAGGGTGCAATGCTCTGGAATGGCTGGGGTGATATTTTATGGGTTGTCGCAACGGTTTTGATGCTGCTCGCCAGCATATTATTTATCGGCTCCCATAAGGGGAACCCGGCTGAACCCAGCCCCGGTAAGCCATCGAAACATCTGGACCGGCCAGCCGATGGTGTTTTCGCGATAACGCGCCATCCGATGATGTGGAGCTTTGCGCTCTGGGGCGTGGCGCACATCATGGTGATGCCTACGCCTGCCAATATTGTGCTGGCGGCGAGCATCATCGTGCTCGCGCTGGGCGGCAGCTATGGGCAGGATTGCAAGAAGGAAAAGCTGCTGGGCGACGCATGGAGCGCATGGGAGGCGCGCACCAGCTATATTCCTTTTGCGCGCCAGCTTTCCGGCAGTGCGTCATGGCGTGATGCCTTGCCGTCGCGGCGCATATTGCTCATCGGCATTATCCTCTGGCTCGTCGCCACGCTGGCGCATGGCAATATTGGCGCAGGCATCTGGCGCTGGTTGCTCGGATAATTAGGCTGTTGGCTGACCCTGATATTTGAGATGCGCAAAGTCTTTCCGTGCGTGTCGCTTTTCGATATGGCGGTGCGCGAGACATATTGGTCTATGGGGAATGGTTTTGGGCGCACGCAAATTTTTCGGCACGGATGGCATAAGAGGGCGCACCAACAAGGCGCCGATGACGGCCGATCTGGCGATGAAAGTCGGCATGGCGGCAGGCACGCACTTTTTGCGTGGTAGCCACAAGCATCGTGTCGTCATCGGCAAGGACACGCGCCTTTCCGGCTATATGGTCGAAAATGCGCTGGTAGCCGGTTTTACCTCGGTGGGCATGGACGTGGTGCAATTCGGCCCTATTCCGACGCCCGCCGTTGGTATGCTCGCGCACTCGATGCGTGCGGACCTTGGGGTGATGATCTCGGCCAGTCACAACCCTTATTATGACAATGGAATCAAGCTGTTTGGCCCCAATGGTTTCAAGCTCTCCGATGCCGATGAGCTAAAGATCGAGGCATTGCTGGCGTCTGATATCCCATTGGCGGAATCGAAAGACATTGGTCGCGCACGACGCGTGGAAGATGCGCGCGGGCGCTATATTCATGCGGTTAAATCGACCTTTCCTTCGGACTTGCGGCTTGACGGCCTCAAAATCGTTGTCGATTGCGCCAATGGTGCGGCCTATCAGGTTGCGCCCTCGGCTCTGTGGGAGCTTGGGGCTGAGGTCATCAGCATCGGCGTGATGCCTAATGGCACGAACATCAATGAAGGCTGTGGCTCGACAGCACCTCAATTGTTGCAGGAAACGGTGGTAGCATCGGGCGCGGATATCGGCATCGCGCTGGATGGCGATGCGGACCGTGTGATTATCGTCGATGAGAAGGGCGAAATTGTCGATGGCGACCAGATTATGGCGCTGATCGCCTCCAATTGGGCGAAGGAGGGGCGGCTTGGCGGCGGCGGCCTTGTGTCCACGGTCATGTCCAACCTTGGTCTGGAGCGCTATTTGGGCGCGCAAGGCATCGCGCTTGTGCGAACGCAGGTGGGGGATCGCTATGTCCTCGAAGCGATGCGCAGCGGCGGTTATAATGTCGGCGGTGAACAGTCGGGGCATATGATCCTCACCGATTATGCCACCACTGGCGATGGCACAATTGCTGCGCTTCAGGTGTTGGCGGCTCTGGTGCGATCCGGCAAGCCAGCGAGTGAAGTGCTGCATCAGTTCGACAAGGTGCCGCAACTTCTCAAGAATGTACGCTTTTCTGGTGGGAAGCCGCTGGAGCATGAAGATGTGCAGCGCGTGATTGCGCAGGCTGAGGTGGAGCTGAATGGTTCGGGCCGCCTCGTTATCCGTCCTTCCGGCACGGAGCCGGTCATCCGTGTGATGGCGGAAGGGGACAAAGAGGAACAGGTGCATGATGTCGTGGATCGCATTTGCGCGGCGGTTGAGAAAGCGGCGGCGTGAACGGTAGCTATGTAGAATGACTTTTTCAGCGCGCATTCTCATTATTGCCGGTTCAGACAGCGGCGGCGGTGCTGGTATACAGGCCGACATCAAGACGGTTTCCGCGCTCGGCGGTCATGCTATGACGGCGATTGCTGCGATCACTGCGCAAAATACATTGGGCGTCAGCGGAGTCCATTCGGTACCGGTCGATATGGTGATCGCGCAGATGGATGCTGTGCTGTCCGATATTGGTGTTGATGCGGTGAAGATCGGGATGATCGGTTCGGCGGGCACTGTGCAGGCTGTGGCGGACCGGCTGGAGCAGTTGGAAGGCGTGCCTATTGTCTTTGACCCTGTCATGGTCTCAACCAGCGGCGCGGCATTGGCGGATAAAGATACGATTGCCGCTTTCGAACGACTGATGCGGATTGCCACGCTCACCACACCTAATCTGTTGGAACTCGAAGCGCTGGGCGGTCAGGCGGCAGTGCTTGAAAAGGTGCAAGCCCTGCTGATTAAAGGCGGTCATGGCGATGGAGATATGCTCACGGACCGGCTGATTGACGCCAGCGGCAGCGAGCAAAGCTGGAGCGCCCCGCGCATCAATACGCCGCATAATCATGGCACCGGTTGCACATTGGCTTCGGCTATTGCGACAGGATTGGGGCAGGGGATGGATTTGCCCGATGCCATAGTTCGCGCCCGCGCTTATGTCCGCGCGGCCCTGAAGAGTGCGCCGGGGCTGGGGCAAGGGCATGGCCCGATGGGGTTTCCGGTAGAGCCTTTTTCTTCATGATCGCGGGCGTTGATGAAGCGGGCAGGGGACCGCTCGCCGGGCCGGTGGTGGCGGCGGCGGTTATTCTCAACCCGGATGATCCGATTGCCGGGCTGGACGACAGCAAGAAGCTGAGCGCCAAACGCCGTGCTGCGCTGGAAGCCGAGATACGCGCTCGTGCGCTGTATATTGGCGTGGGTATGGCGAGCGTGGAAGAGATTGACGCGATCAATATATTGCAGGCGACCATGCTGGCGATGACCCGCGCGGTCGAAGCATTGAGCCTTGAGCCGTGCCATATACTCGTTGATGGCAATCGCCTGCCCAAATGGCGCTATAGCGCGGAGGCGGTGGTTGGCGGTGATGCGCTGCACCCCTGTATTTCCGCTGCCTCTATCATCGCGAAGGAAACCCGCGACCGGATCATGACGCAGGCCGCGCTGGAGCATCCTCATTATGGCTGGGAGAGCAACAAGGGCTATGGCAGCGCGGTGCATATGGCGGCGCTGAAAGAACATGGACCGACGCCGTTGCACCGCCGCAGCTTCGCTCCTGTGGCGCAATTGTGTTTATTATGATTGTTTCAGTTTGACTGAAACAGTGCCGCACCAGCCCGCTCCCCCACCCGACCTCCCATAGGATGCTACCGTTAAGTGGTCAGGTGAGGAAGCGAGCTGGTGCTACTTTTCGCAAAGCAAAAACTTAGAACAAAAAATAAAAATTCGTCAAAATCCGGTGTGAGTCATTTGTGTCACACCACGATATGTTGAGTCCTGACCTGTGGCCGAGACTCTATATATCGCTCTGTTCACGCTTCGGACTCATTGCCCGGCCCCATTAGCATTTTATTAACCATTATTACCGAGGTTGACGCATGAAATCCGAGGATTCATGCCGGTGTTCAAGATTGAACAGGGGACTATCAATGGGTGTGATGGAGCGCGTCGCTGTACGCAAAAAGAAGGCTGTAGCTGCGACGCCGGTCGAAATTGAGGCTGATCGCCTTATTCAGGGCGAGTGCATTGCCGAGATGCGCAAGCTGCCGGACAATTGCATTGATATGATCTTTGCCGACCCGCCCTATAATCTTCAGCTCGCGGGCGACCTTAACCGCCCCGATGGCAGCCATGTTGATGCCGTCAATGATGCGTGGGACAAGTTCGACAGTTTCGCCACCTATGACAATTTTACGCGCGACTGGCTGGTCGAGGCCAAGCGCATATTGAAGCCGACAGGCACATTATGGGTGATCGGCAGCTATCATAACATCTTTCGTGTGGGCGCGACCTTGCAGGATCAGGGCTTCTGGATTCTCAATGACATCATCTGGCGCAAGGCCAACCCGATGCCCAATTTTCGCGGCACACGCTTCACCAATGCGCATGAAACGCTGATCTGGGCGAGCCAGGGCGAGAAGGCGAAATATACGTTCAACTATCAGGCGATGAAGACGCTGAATGATGAGCTGCAAATGCGCTCGGACTGGGTGTTGCCGATTTGCGCAGGGCAGGAGCGGCTGAAAAAGGCGGGACACAAGGTACACCCGACGCAAAAGCCCGAAGCTCTGCTCTATCGCGTGATGCTGGCGAGCACCAAGCCGGGCGATGTCGTGCTCGATCCGTTTTTTGGCACTGGCACGACGGGCGCGGTCGCCAAGCGTCTGGGCCGCAAATGGCTCGGCATTGAGCGCGAAGACGCCTATGTCGAGGCCGCGCTGGAGCGGATTGAGGCCGCGTTGCCGCTCGATGAAAGCGCGCTCAAGATCATGCAAAGCTCCAAGCAACAGCCCAAGGTCGCATTCGGGACATTGGTGGAGACCGGCTATCTCAAGCCCGGTACCATATTGTGCGATACAAAGCGGCGCTGGAAGGCGGCCGTTCGCGCTGACGGATCACTGGAATGTGGCGAGCATAAAGGTTCGATCCACGGTGTCGGCGCCAAGCTGCAAGGCGCGCCAAGCTGCAATGGCTGGACCTTCTGGCAGCATGAAACCAAGGATGGCCTCAAACCGATCGACACGCTGCGCCAGACCTATTTGCTGGCAACGGAGCCTTGAGGGCAGGGTGCCTGCATCTGGTTATAATGCTGGTAAGTCTCTCTGCCTGTGATCGCGGGCCACAAGCATGTGAAGAGGCTGTCAAAGCCAAATTGGCACAGCCTGACAGCTATGAAGAAATAAGCGTGACACATGAGCCGGGCAAAACACCAGCGATGACCTATTATATCATCGACTATCAGATGCGGAGTTCTGCAGGGCAGAAAGTGCGGGAGAGGGTGCATTGTTCCTATATGCCCGACTTTGATGAAGCCGTCCCGCATCTCGTGCAGTCGGTTCGAACACAGTGATATACCCCTTATTTCATAAAAGTTTTCATATGTGTTTCTATCCTTTGGTGCGAGACGCTTGCTTCACCATTATTAGCTCTTCATAACCGCCCTATGATTGATCCATCGCTGCTCTCGCCTGACACAAAACTCTATCTTCGCCCGATATGGTATGCCGAAAGCCCTGTTGGGCTGGACGGGCAGACCGCGCGTATGGGCGGAGGGTTGATCTGGTTTCAGGGCTATGAGGTAACCGCGCGGCAGAGCGCTGTGCCCATTCAGCGGGATCGCATAGCCGTGGCGCAGTTTGAGGACTGGTGCGGGCATTTGCCTGATGCGCTGGCGCAGCGCGCGGCACAGCTCGCGGCCAATATATCGGCCATTCATCCGCCGCTCGCACTTAAAGACCGCATGATCCGCTTTGATGTGCCGCAGGTGATGGGCATTCTCAACATGACGCCGGACAGCTTTTCCGATGGTGGCAGGCATCTTGACGACCCACAGGCGGCGGCAGACAGCGGCTTTGCGATGAGCGCGGCAGGGGCGGCGATTATTGATGTTGGCGGTGAATCAACGCGGCCCAACGCCGACAAGATTGCCGAGGTTGATGAAATCAAGCGCGTCATGCCGGTAATCGAGAAGCTGGCGGCTGCGGGCGTCCCTGTTTCTATCGATACGCGCAAGGCTGGCGTCATGGAGGCTGCGCTGTCAGCGGGGGCGACGCTGGTCAATGATGTTTCGGCGCTTCAGCATGAACCGCGCAGTCTCGATGTGGTGGCGCAGGCTGGCTGCCCGGTCGTGCTGATGCATAGCCCGTCATCGGGCGGTGACCCGCATGCAGGCGGGGATTATGAAGATGTCGTCACCGATGTGTTCGATGCTCTGGAGGTGCGGATAGCGGCTTGTGAGGCGGCGGGCATTGCGCGCGACAAGATCATTGTCGATCCGGGCCTTGGCTTTGGCAAGACGCTTCAGGATAATCTCGCCATCGTTAACAGGCTTGCGATCTATCAAGCGTTGGGCGTCGCAGTTCTGCTAGGCGCAAGCCGCAAGCGGATGATCGGCGCGCTCTCCAATGAGGTCGCTGCCGATGCCCGGTTGGGCGGCTCTCTGGCGCTGGCCATGCGCGGCATAGAGGCGGGTGCGCAGCTATTGCGCGTTCATGATGTGCCGGAAACGGTGCAGGCGGTGCATGTGTGGCGTGGGCTACGCGATGCCGCGCTGATGAGCGGCTGATGTTGGTTCATATGGGCCTGCGAAACATGCTTTTCTGGGACCCGAAGCGCAGCATGCTACAGGGGCTTGAGCATCGGAAGCGCGGAAAAGCGGCATTTGCAGACCGGCAGGGCTGAATGTCAACACTGCCTAATGTGCGGAATTATTTATGCCGCGTTGTCGATGCCCAGTTCGGTGAGCTTGCGATAGAGCGTTGAACGCCCAATACCGAGACGCCGTGCGACTTCGGTCATGCGGCCGCGATAATGGCCGATGGCGAGGCGGATCACATCGGCCTCAATATCGGAAAGCGGGCGGATATGGCCACCGCCTTCGAACAGTGTGATAGCGCCATTATCCTCGCGGTTATTGCCTGTGACGTCACCTGTAGTGATGCCTTCATGTTGATGCGTTTTGATCTGCGAGGCTATTTGCGGGAAATCGAGCGGTGTGAGCGCATCGCCATCACACAGTACTGCAGCCCGAAAGAGTACATTCTGGAGCTGGCGGACATTGCCCGGCCAGTCATGCTTGACGAGAAGCGACAGCGCCTCATTGCTGATGCCGAGCTTACGCATGCCGGGCTGCTCCGCCAGGCGGGCGAGCAGGTGTCGGGCCAAAGCCGGAATATCGCCTTTGCGATCGCGCAGTGGCGGCACGGTAACATGCATGACATTGAGGCGATAATAGAGATCTTCGCGGAAGCGCCCTTCGGCAACTTCATGTTCCAGCACCTTGTTGGTGGCGGCTATGACGCGGATATCGACATGTAGCGGCATACGCGCGCCCAGAGGTTGGACCTCTCCGTCTTGCAACACGCGCAACAGCTTGACCTGCGCTTCGAGTGGCATTTCGCTCACTTCGTCGAGAAATATCGTGCCCATGTCGCCATCGACAAATTTGCCGACCTGTCGTTCGAACGCGCCTGTAAACGCGCCGCGCTCATGGCCGAACAGTTCTGACTCGATAAGGTTGGAGGGCATCGCACCGCAGTTGACGGCGATCATCCGATTTTTGTGACGCGGAGAAGCCGCGTGAATGGCTTGCGCGATGACTTCCTTGCCGACACCGCTTTCGCCTTCAACCAGCACAGGCACGCGAGCCCGAGCCGCCTTGGCCGCTATGGCAAGAGCAGCGAGAAATTGTGGTGCAGCACCAATAATTTCATCAAAAGCGAGCGGAGCCGAAATTTTTTCGGTGAGGGGACGCAACTCGCCCGATGCCGCCTCGGATTTGTCAAGCACGGCATTGAGCGCAGCGAGGAGACGGTCGGGCGCGATGGGCTTTGCGAGATAATCACTCGCCCCTGCGCGCATCGCCTCAACAGCGTCATGTACATTATTCTGCGAGGTTAATATCAGGATAGGGAGCGACGGACGATCTTCGCGAATCTGCCGGATGATATCAAATGGCTTGATATTGGGATTCCACTGATCGATCAGCACAGCGTCCAGCATCATCCCGTCAGACGTGCCTAATGTCGCAAGTGCTGTCTCATGGTCGCTGGCATAGAGCGTGCGCCAGCCACTACGCGCGGCAAGCGCCGATACCAGCCGCTTTTGGGCTGGTTCGTCGTCTATCAACATTAGCAAAGGTGAGTCGTTCAACACTATCCACAAACCTCTTTTCGAGCTTCATGTATAACGCCACAGGGTAAAAACCCTGTTAATTAGATCACTATCTCAAACAATCTATCCTTGTGGGACGCAAACAGAAGACCTAAGAAACCGGGCTGGACTGATTAATTTGAACCCAAGGGAGTATATCATGGCATCGGGAAATGACATGAAAATGGCTGAAAACACATATGCTGGCTTTATTGGTCTCATGAAATGGGGCACGATTCTTTCTGTGATCGCTGCAGCAATTGTCGTTCTGCTGATCTCCTGATTACCAGAATATAAAAGGGGGAAAATGTGAAAATTGCTGTTTTGAAGGAGCAGGCCGCTGGCGAGAAGCGGGTATCTGCGACACCGGAGACGGTGAAGAAATATATTGCCTTGGGCGCTGCTGTTTCTGTTGAGGCGGGTGCCGGGCTTACGGCTTCTATTGCGGATGCGGACTATGAAGCGATGGGCGCTAGCATTGGTGATCGCAAAGCCACGCTGAAAGATGCCGGCATCATATTGGGTGTTCAGGGACCGGACCCGGCTTCGCTGGGTGGCCAGAAAGCTGGCGCAATGGTCGCTGCCTCTCTCAACCCCTTTGGCGAGCGTGAACGCGTCGATGCATATGCATCAGCGGGCCTTGAAGCGCTGGCCATGGAGTTCATGCCGCGTATCACGCGTGCACAGTCGATGGACATTCTCTCGTCTCAGTCGAACCTGTCGGGCTATAAGGCGGTGCTCGATGCGGCCTATGAATATGGCCGCGCTTTTCCGATGATGATGACGGCGGCGGGCACGGTTTCCGCTGCCAAGGTATTCGTCATGGGCGTTGGCGTTGCCGGTTTGCAGGCGATTGCAACCGCGCGCCGCCTGGGTGGTCAGGTGTCGGCGACGGATGTTCGTTCGGCGACCAAGGAGCAGATTGAATCGCTGGGCGCCAAGGCGATCTTCGTGAAAGATGTTCAGGGCATCGAAGGCGAAGGCAGCGGCGGTTATGCGACCGAGATGTCCGACGAGTATAAAAAGGCGCAGGCTGAGCTGGTATCAGCGCATATCGCCAAGCAGGATATTGTGATCACCACGGCGCTCATTCCGGGCCGCCCGGCACCACGCCTTATCAGCGATGCACAGCTCGCTTCGATGAAGCCGGGCAGTGTGATCGTTGACCTTGCCGTTGAGCAAGGCGGCAATGTCGAGGGCGCTGTTGCTGGCGAGATTGTCGAGAAGCATGGCGTGAAGATTGTCGGGCACAGGAATGTGCCGAGCCGTCTGGCTGCGGACACGTCGGCCCTGTTCTCGCGCAATTTATATAATTTTCTTTCTGCCTTCTGGGACCCGGAAAAGAATGCGCCTGTTCTCGATGAAGAGATCGGGGATGCTATTCGTCTGACCAGAGACGGCAAGGTCGTTAATGAGAGGCTGCTCGCAGCCACATGATTTAATCCCGGTTCTGAGACAAGAGAACCAAGGATTAGGGGGATGTAATGGACTTTATTTCCATAGTTTCAATTTTCGTAATGGCCTGTTTTGTCGGCTATTATGTGGTGTGGTCGGTCACACCGGCGCTGCATACGCCGCTCATGGCGGTAACCAACGCGATCAGCTCGGTCATTATCGTCGGCGCGTTGATCGCATCGGCAGAGGCGGGCGCAGGGCTTGCCAAATGGCTCGGCCTTGCTGGCGTTGTCTTTGCCTCGATCAATATTTTCGGCGGTTTTGCCGTTACAGAACGCATGCTTGCCATGTATAAGAAGAAGGAGCGCAAGTAATGAACATTCTTGCTTTCCTCTCTGCCGCCGCTGCGGACACCGTAGCTGACGTTGCACATGCCGTTCCTGCCTGGGTGGCGTTGGCTTACCTGGTATCGGGCGTGCTCTTCATTCTCGCACTGCGGGGGCTTTCCAGCCCGGCAACGAGCCGACGCGGCAACCGCTTCGGCATGGCCGGTATGGCGATTGCTGTCGCCACCACGCTCTACACCCATGATGTAGCCTCGCTGCCGGAGATTGTCGGCGCGATCGCTATTGGTGGCGTGATTGGTTTCGTGATCGCGCGCAAGATCGCGATGACAGACATGCCGCAGCTTGTGGCGGCGTTTCACTCGCTCGTGGGTATGGCCGCCGTTGTGGTGGGCGCAGCCGCTTACCTTAGCCCGGTGGCGTTTGGCATTGCCGATGCTGAAGGTTTGATTTTCCCCGCAAGCCGTGTGGAAATGGGCCTTGGTGTTGCGATCGGTGCGATCACCTTCTCCGGCTCAGTCATCGCCTTCCTCAAGCTCAATGGCAATATGTCGGGCAAGCCGATCATGCTGCCCGCGCGCCATTTTATCAACCTTGCGACGCTCGCTGGCATTTTGGGCCTGATTGCGTACTTCACGGTAGACCAGAGCCCGTGGATATTCTGGACGGTCACAGCGCTCAGCTTCCTGATCGGTTTCCTGCTGATCATTCCTATTGGCGGCGCGGATATGCCGGTCGTTGTCTCGATGCTCAACAGCTATTCGGGCTGGGCAGCCGCAGCCATGGGTTTCACGCTGGGCAATACAGCGATGATCATCACTGGTGCGCTTGTTGGTTCGTCTGGTGCGATCCTTTCCTACATCATGTGCAAGGCGATGAACCGTGGGTTCCTCTCCGTTATCGCAGGCGGCTTCGGTGCAGAAGCGGCTGCTGATGACGGGGAAGCCAAGGAGCAGCGCCCGTGGAAGCGTGGCTCGGCAGAAGACGCTGCCTTCCTCATGGGAGAAGCGGATAATGTCATCATCGTTCCCGGCTATGGCATGGCTGTTTCTCAGGCGCAGCACGCGCTGCGCGAAATGGGCGACATGCTCAAGGAGAAGGGCGTTAACGTCAAATATGCAATCCATCCGGTTGCTGGTCGTATGCCCGGGCACATGAACGTGCTGCTGGCCGAGGCTAATGTCTCTTATGACGAAGTGTTCGAGCTGGAAGATATCAACAGCGAGTTCGGCCAGGCTGACGTTGCCTTTGTTATCGGCGCGAATGACGTGACCAACCCGGCGGCAAAGACGGACAAGACATCGCCGATTTACGGCATGCCGATCCTTGACGTCGCCAACGCCAAGTCGGTGCTGTTCGTCAAGCGCTCAATGGGCGGTGTCGGCTATGCCGGTGTCGACAATGACGTCTTCTATATGGACAACACCATGATGCTCCTCGCTGACGCCAAAAAAATGGTCGAAGAAATCGTGAAATCGCTGGATTAACGGGCGGCTTCTATATCATATCTGAAAACGGGGCTGGCGCAGGAGCGGGCCCCGTTTTTTGTGGAAAGATCAGGCGCAAAAAAAAGGGGCGCGCCCATATGGGGCGGGCGCGCCCTTGAAGTGCCGAGGAGGAGGCGTGGGAAGACGCCTCGCAGACCAAAAGGAAACCGGGCGCCTGAAAGGCATATCGGCTTCCGTTTCCGTCAAAAACAGAATTAGGTCGACACGCCTGATACTGCGTTGACCTAGATCAAGATATGCATTTTCAGTCGAGAAATTTTTTGACCGCGTGCGTAAATGCGGTGCGTTGATCAAGCATGATCATATGCCCGCTTGGTCCTATGCCTTGTAAATATGGCGCGGGTGTCCGTGCATAGGCTGTGCGATAGCGCCTGTGTTGTTCCGCAACCAAATGTGCATCGGCAGGCAATGCATAGAGGACATGCAAAGGAACGCTCAGGGATGCGAGGCGCCGCGTCAGGTCGGTCTGGGCCAGTTCGGCCAGCGCTGTGGCGATTACCTTCGGGTCGCTGTCGCGTCCGCCGGGGCTGTTGGCGACCATATTGGCCAGCATTTGTCGCCCAGCTCTGGTGCCGGTGAAATAGCTGTGGAGCTGCCCGGCGAGAAAGCCAAGCCCGGCGCTGGTCCCGCCGATCATCCCTGATCCATCGGGCAGCATATCCACCACCATGATGCGTGAGAGGCTGATGCCATTGCGCAGGGCCAGCATCATGGCCAATGTGCCGCCCATGCTATGGCCGATAACAACGACATTTCTGAGCCTTGCTGTGCGGATATAGCGGGCCAGTTCATCAACTATTGGCGCAAGCAATGGTCCCTGCGCATTGGCTTGCGGGGCTTTTCCGGCAAATCCGGATATGTGTACCAGATGCAGCCTGTGCCCCGGGATATCTGTCCGCAGGGCGTTCCAGATGGATGGACCGCTCGCAAGACCCGGAATCAGGATGATATCATGATGCCCTTTTGCAGAGCGGGTGCCAGTGCGCTTTATCGATAGGCGCTGGGACGAGAATGTGCCGTCTGCCGCCATCGCTTTTTGATGGAGCAGGCTACAGGCTGACAGGGAGGCCGCACCCACCAGCCATTGCCGCCGAGAGACCATTGCTGCGATGTCATCATGAAGGCTCATGCGAAATATGCTCCCAAGATGAATGAATATTCAGATTCTGCCGCAAAAATCATGATGTTCCGCATGTTAACGCAATATTTGAATCGTTCGTCGCATAATCACTTTTAATAGCCGTGAATATCACCACATTTGCTCTAGCCCTGTTTTTGGGCAAAACCATATGAGTGCGGGATGAACCGCAAGGATTAGTGAACAGGCATGCCGGTTAATAACTCTGTTTCATTCATTATCACACGCCCCTCCATGTCCGATTTTCGGCGTTCGCGCCATATGTGGTTGCGTGGCGGACTGGCCTCGGTTTTGTTGACAGGCTGTGTTGCTGATACCGGGGCCGCACGATCGCCCTCGCCGCCGCCGCCAGCCCCTCCGGCCCAGCGCTATGTGCAGCCTGCGCCAGTTCCGGCTTCGCCACCACGCGCGACAGCCCAGCAGTATGCGCCAGCAAGCTTGCGCTCGGCTATTACAACACTTGGCAGCCATTTTAATGGCACTGTGGGTATTTCCGTGCGCCGGGTCGATGCTGACTGGGAGGTCGCCTATAATGGCGCCATGCTGGTGCCGCAGCAGAGCGTATCCAAGCTGTGGGTGACGATGACCTTGCTTGATGCGGTTGATCGCGGCAAGTTGACGCTCAAGGATGCGGTCACGGTCAGCAAGGACGACCTCACGCTTTTTCACCAGCCGCTTGCGGCGATGGTCCAGAAAAGCGAATATCAGACTGATGTGGCGGACCTGCTCGGCCGCGCCATGAAGAGCAGCGACAATACCGCCAATGATATATTGCTGCGCAAAGTCGGCGGGCCGCAAGCTGTGCGTGGTTTTCTGGCGCGACGCTTCATCAGTGATGTGCGCTTTGGTCCCGGCGAACGCCTGCTTCAGAGCAAGACGGCAGGGCTGGTCTGGGACCAGAAGATGTCTTTTGGCCGTAATTTCTATACGGCCCGCGCCAATGTACCGCGCAGTGCGCGCGAGCGGGCGCTGAATGAATATCTCATCAATCCGCCCGATGGTGCAGCGGCGAGCAGCATCACGCTGGCATTGGCCAAGCTGAAGCGCGGCGAGATGCTCTCTCCGGTTTCGACCGCTTATCTCATCGGGACGATGGAAGAAGCAAAAACTGGTCCACAGCGGATCAAGGGCGGCGTGCCCGCCGGTTGGCGCTATGGGCACAAGACCGGCACGGGGCAGGTGCTGCATCCGCGCTCAACCGGCTATAATGATGTCGGCATCATGACCGCGCCGGATGGCACCAGCTATGCCGTTGCCGTGATGATCGCCAGCACGACGGTGGCTATTCCTGAGCGCTGGGAATTGATGCAGAGCGTTGCCCGCGCCGTTGCGGCCAGCCATCGGAGATAGAGGAACCTGGCTGCTTCAGGCTTCGGCGGGTATCCCCAGCCATAGCACCAATATTGCGATGATGACGCCCCCCATATAGGCGAGGGCGCGGCCATGATCGCGTCGTCCTCCATAAAAGGAGAGGGCCGCCGCCGTCAGGCTTTGCAGCGCATAATAAGCGACAAATGCCTTGGATGCATAAACGATGATCTCGAAAATATTGGCGGTGAAGGTGATGAATATCGCTACCCCGGCGGTGGCTGTATAGCCCCATTTCACAGTGATGCGATTGCTGCTGGCCGAACGGATCAGGCCGCCTGCGCCATTCATATCGGCTATGGCGGCAGAAAGCTGCGATGCGAGCGCTGTGGTAATGACCAGCGGCGCGAGCGCCCAGCCCAGCGGTTCGAGTATATCGATGATCGCGGTTTCCGTTAGCTTGCCGGTGATCGGGTGCTGGATGAAATAGGGTGTGATCATCGCAATGAAGGGGATGTAGATTGCCATGGCGATAATCTGTGCATGACGCATGGCGCGGATGCGGGTTTCCGCGTCATATTCATGACCCAGATAGCGGGATGTTTCGAAGCCCTGCACCAGTATGACAAGGCCCAGTAATATCCCTATCTCGCGCATGCCGGCGGGGTGAACACTGTCTGGCAAGGCGATGTCGCTCTGGAAAATCGCATGGGTATTTCCCCATATGAGCGCCGCCATCAGGCCGGATATGAGGGCCAGCTTTATGCCAACGGCAGGGAGCTCGATATTCTCCAGCCAGCGCAAACCACGCAATGCACCGATCAGGCCTAAAATGAGGATGATCGCAGCGGTGCTGATGCGCACCAGTTCGGGGGAGTCCGCATGAATGCTGCGCAACCCGAAAGCAGCAAAGAGGTGCAGATAATAGGCCACGGACACAAAGTAGGCGAGGGCAAGCGCAAGGTCAGACAGCTTGTCCATACGCTCCAGCCAGAGCGGCGATCCATCCGGTTCGATCAGCGGTTCGGCATGGCGGATATTGTAACGGATGGCCGAGCCGAACAGCCATGCAATGAGGCATAGCCCCGCCATGGAGAGCGCGGCAAGGCGCCCGCTGGCTTCTCCCAGTATCGGCCCGGCGATGAGGAACCCGGAACCGATGATCGAGGCGAGCGGGGTTACGGTGGCGCGCCATGATGGATTTTTGAGCAGGCGCGGATTGAGCGTGACAAAGGCCACAATGATGGCGACCGCGATCATGATCCAGCTGGTCATGGCAGAATATCTGTCATGTTCTGCATGATTTCACAACAAATAGAGGCGGCATCTGTTTCATCCTGTCATGCCCTGCTATTCCAGCGCCATGTCTGAACAGAATCACCTCTATCTCATCGATGGCAGCGGATATATCTTTCGCGCTTATCATCAGCTTCCGCCACTGACCAACCGCCACGGTACGCCCGCAGGCGCGGTCTACGGCTATACGACCATGCTCTGGAAGCTCGCCAAGGATTTGCACGATGCCGATGGGCCAACGCACATGGCGGTGATCCTCGATAAATCGAGCAAGACCTTCCGCAACGAACTCTATGACCAGTATAAGGCCAATCGCCCGCCCGCGCCCGAAGATCTGGTGCCGCAATTTCCGCTGATCCGTGATGCGACACGCGCTTTCTCGCTGCCCTGTATCGAGGAACAGGGCTTTGAGGCGGATGACATCATCGCCAGCTACACTATGGCCGCGCTGGAGCGGGGCTGGCATGTGACGATCGTATCCTCCGACAAGGATCTGGCGCAGCTCATCCAGCCGGGTGTGGACATGCTCGATACGATGAAGAATGAGCGGCGCGGCGACGATTATGTGATGAAGAAATTCGGCGTGTTGCCGGACAAACTGGGCGATGTTCTGGCGCTCATGGGCGATACGGCGGATAATATTCCCGGTGTGCCCGGCGTTGGCCCCAAGACGGCCTCGAAGCTCATCAATGAATATGGCTCGCTCGATGGCGTGTATGCCGCCGTGCAGGATATGAAGCCTTCGAAGATGAAGGAAAAGCTGATCGACAATGAGGCGATGGCCCGCCTGTCGCGCCAGCTGGTGGAGCTGCACCGCAAAGTGCCCTTGCCGGACCCGCTTGATGATTTCAAGCTGGACGAAATCCCGCCGGAGCCGCTGCGGGAATTTTTGACGGACCAAGGGTTTAATTCCCTGCTGACGCGCCTCAATAATGGTGTGCCGCCCGGTGGCCATACCAACAAGGTTTTGGGCGCTACCCCGGCTGCGCCGAGCGCCGAGGCTGAAGCGCCAACAAGCCTTGACCTGCCCGCTATCGACCGCAGCCTCTATGAGACGGTGAGCGATGAAGCGGCGCTTGACCGCTGGATTGAGGAGGCGCGCGCCGAAGGCGTGGTGGCGGTTGATACCGAGACCGATGCGCTTGATGCCATATCGGCCAAGCTGGTGGGGGTGAGCCTGTCTACCGGGCCGGGGCGGGCCTGTTATATTCCGCTCGGCCATGGCGGCACGGATATGTTCGCCGAGCGCCCGGAGCAGATTGATACCAAAAGTGCGCTCGCCAAACTCAAGCCGCTGCTCGAAGACGAGGGCGTGCTCAAGATCGGGCATAATATCAAATATGACCTGATCGTGCTGGACCGCGCGGCCAGAGAGACCGGGCTGGGCGGTATCAAGGTTACGCCGTTCGATGACACGATTGTCATGAGCTTTGATCTTGAAGCGGGCATGGGGCTGGGCGGCCATGGTATGGACGAAGCGGCAAAGGCGCATCTCGGTCATGAATGCATATCCTTCAAAGATGTTGCTGGCACGGGCAAAAAGCAGATCAGCTTTGCCGAAGTGCCGCTTGATAAAGCCACCGAATATGCGGCTGAAGATGCCGAAGTGACCTATCGGCTCTGGCAAATATTCAAGCCGCGCTTGCACCAGAGCGGTGTGACACGGGTTTATGAGCTGGTGGATCGCCCACTGGTGCCGGTTATTGCGGGCATGGAGCGGGCAGGGGTCAAGGTCAGCCGGGATTATCTCGCGCGCCTGTCCGGTGAATTTGGCGAAGGGCTGGCCGCGCTGGAGACGGAAATTCACGAGATGGCGGGGCAGAGCTTTACCATCGGCAGCCCCAAGCAACTGGGCGAAATCCTGTTCGACAAAATGGGCCTGAAAGGCAGCAAGAAAGGCAAGAGCGGTTCCTACTCCACGGACGTGACTGTACTGGAGAAACTGGCGGCAGAAGGCATAGGAATAGCGCGCAAGGTGCTGGACTGGCGCCAGCTCTCCAAGCTAAAATCCACCTATACCGACGCGCTACAGGCGCAGATCAATGCGCAAACCGGGCGTGTTCACACCAGCTACAGCCTAACGGGTGCGCAGACCGGCCGCCTGTCATCCACTGACCCGAATTTGCAGAATATCCCGATCCGCACGGAGATGGGGCGGCAGATACGCGATGCCTTTGTCGCGGAAGGCGGCAATGTGCTGCTCGCGGCGGACTATAGCCAGATCGAGCTGCGTCTGGCGGCGCATATGGCGAACGTGCCCCAGCTCAAGGAAGCGTTCGGGCGCGGCGAAGATATTCACGCCGCAACCGCGCAGGAATTGTTCGGGGAGGTTAATCGCGACACCCGCGCTCGGGCCAAGACGATCAACTTTGCGATCCTCTATGGCATTTCGCGCTGGGGCCTTGCTGCGCGTCTCGAAATTACGGCGGATGAAGCGCAGGATATGATCAGCCGCTATTTCGAACGCTTCCCCGGTATCGGCAGCTATATCAATGAGACGCTGGAGAAGGCGCGGGCGGACGGGTTCACCCAGACATTGTTCGGGCGCAAGACATGGTTCCCGCGCATCAAGGCGAGCGTGATGCACGAGCGACAGGGCGCTGAACGCGCGGCGATCAATGCACCGATACAGGGCACATCCGCTGACATCATCAAGCGGGCAATGGCGCGTATGGGGCCAGCGCTGACGCAGGCGGGGCTGGATAATGTTCGGATGCTGATGCAGGTGCATGATGAACTGGTGTTTGAGCTGCCGGAAGGCGATGTCGAGGCGGCGAGCACGATCATCCGTGATGTGATGGAAAATTCGGCCGCGCCGCTTGTCGAAATATCGGTACCTTTGGTGGTGGATATTGGCAGCGGCAAGAGCTGGGGCGCTGCCCATTGATCCACATATTGACTGGGGTCAAAGACTGAGCCGCGCACCATAGGCATTTCCCTCTTTTTCAGGAAGGGAACATCATGCCGCCGCCGCAGCCGCAACCATCGACGCCATATGAGGCTATTGGAGGTTCAGATGGTGTTGATGCTGTGGTTGCTCATTTCTATGATCTGATCGACGCGGACCCGGCATATGAGGAATTGCGGGCCCTTCATGCGGCTGACCTTTCGCATATCCGGCATGGGCTGGCTTCGTTTCTCAAAGCGTGGCTGGGCGGACCGAAGGATTGGTTTGGGCGTGGCTTGTGCGCTATGTCGCTTCATCGCCGTTTTCCGATAGATCAGAAAATGGCTGAACACTGGGCGAATGCAATGGCGCGCGCTATTTCTGCGCAGTCGGAAATTGACAAGGCGCTGGGCCGTGCCATGGCGGAGCGCCTTGGCCATATGGCGCGGGGGATGATTAACCGAGCGGACGAAGAGAAGCCGGCTCAGCGGACCTGATCAGGCGCGCACAGCAGTCAGTATATAATTGATCGCTTCATTGTTGCTTAACACAAGCCCCTTGCGTGGGTCGAAAGCGATGCCCCGACGGTCGGTTATTGTCATACCTGCCTCAGAAAGTAATGATTCCAGCTCATCAGGCGTCAGAAACTTGTCCCAGTCATGCGTGCCTTTGGGGATCATGCCGCTGCCTTCGCCCAGCGTAATCATCGCAAGGCGGGAAAGGGCGGTACGGTTCGGTGTGGAAAGGACCATGAGGCCATCGGTTGCCAGTGCATCGGCCAGCCCGTGCACAAAGAGCGCCGGATCAGTCACATGTTCGATCACTTCCATTGAGGTGACGAGATCATAGCGCCCCGGTAAGCCAAGTGATTCGATACCGGCTGCACGATAGTCGATGTTTAATCCCTGCATCCCGGCATGGGCCTTTGCCACCGATATATTTTCTTCTGCCGCATCAATGCCCGTCATGGTAGCGCCCAGTCGCGCCAGCGGCTCACACAGCAGCCCGGCGCCGCAACCGACATCAAGCGCGACTTTGCCATCCAACGGGTGCAGAGCGCGCGGATCGGCGCTCCAGTGCGCGTCTATCGCTTTCCGTATATAGCGCAGCCGCACCGGGTTGAGCTTGTGCAACATCGCGCTGCTGCCCTGCGGATCCCACCAGTCGGCAGCCAATGCGCCAAAATGGCTGGCCTCATTCGGGTTAATTGTCGTTTCGGCATTGCTTGCCATATGGTTCCTCGGTCACTATAGCGGCGCCGTTTTCGCTTTCGATCATCGGGAGCGGATATCGGGCGGGCTCTGTTCGCCTGTTTCTCTAACCAACACAAGGCTTGGCAGCAAATATGGCGCGCATAGTTATGAAATTCGGCGGCACCTCGATGGCGGGGATGGAGCGAATTCGCAATGTGGCGGCGCGCGTCAAACATGTTGTTGATCAGGGCAATGAGGTTGCCGTCGTCGTTTCGGCCATGGCTGGCGAAACAGACAGGCTGGTGGGGTTCTGCAAAGAAGCCAGCGCGCTTTATGATCCGGCAGAATATGATGTCGTTGTAGCCGCAGGTGAACAGATCACCAGTGGCCTGCTGGCGATGACATTGAAAGCCATGGGTGTTGATGCGCGCAGCTGGCTGGGGTGGCAGCTGCCGATCCATACCGTAGAGGCGCATACAAAGGCGCGTATTGAAAGCATCGAGACCGAGGCGCTGGTTGCGGCTATGACATCAGGGCAGGTTGCGGTCATTCCCGGCTTCCAGGGCCGTATGGAAGATGATCGGATCGCAACATTGGGGCGTGGTGGTTCCGATACGTCGGCTGTTGCTGTCGCAGCGGCAGTCAAGGCGGATCGCTGCGATATTTATACGGATGTTGATGGGGTTTACACCACGGACCCACGCATTGCGCGCCGTGCGCAAAAGCTCCACAAGATCACCTATGAGGAAATGCTGGAGCTGGCCTCGGTTGGCTCAAAAGTGCTCCAGACACGCTCGGTAGCATTGGCCATGAAAGAGAAGGTGCGCGTTCAGGTGCTCAGCTCATTTGATGACCCGACACAGGAAGATTTGCCCGGCACGTTGATTGTCGGCGAAGAGGAAATAGAAGGAAGCGTCATGGAACGTCAGCTCGTCACCGGTATTGCCGTCGATAAGAATGAGGCGAAAATCATCATCACCCGCGTGCCCGACCGGCCCGGCGCGATCGCCAATATTTTCGGCCCGCTTGGGGAAGCGAGCATTAATGTCGATATGATCATTCAGAATGTTGCGCGGGAAAAAGGCGAGACGGACGTGACCTTCACGGTGCCCGGCGCTGATCTGGCGCGCGCAGTCGACATATTGGAAGGTGCGAAGGATGGCATCGGCTTCAACCGTGTGATTTCAGATAACAAGGTCGCCAAACTGTCTGTCGTTGGCGTGGGCATGAAGAGCCATGCCGGTGTTGCTGCGACCATGTTCAGAGCGCTCGCCGACCGTGGCATCAATATTCAGACGGTTGCGACCAGCGAGATCAAGGTTAGCGTGCTGATCGACGCTGACGAGGTGGAACTGGCGGTGCGCGTCTTGCATACAGCCTATGGGCTTGATGCCGCGGAGGAAACCGCTTGAGCGCCGCGAGCAGCGCGCGTCTCAATGCGCTGATGGCGCGTGGTACAGCGCTTCTGGGCAGCGAAACTGCTATTATCTGTGGTGCTATGAGCTGGATCAGCGAGCGCACTCTGGTATCCGCTATCAGTAATGCCGGTGGCTTCGGCCTGATTGCTTGTGGCGCTATGACGCCAGAATTGCTTGATACTGAGATCGCCGCGACAAAGGCCCTGACGACAAAGCCGTTCGGCGTCAATCTCATCACCATGCATCCACAGCTTATGGAGCTGATTGCCGTGTGTGCCAAACATGGCGTTACGCATATCGTTCTGGCGGGTGGTTTGCCGCCTAAAGGCAGCATTGAGGCTATCAAGGAGAGCGGTGCCAGAGTGATATGTTTTGCGCCTGCACTTGCGCTTGCCAAAAAGCTCGTTCGTTCAGGGGTGGACGCGCTTATCATTGAAGGCATGGAAGCTGGCGGTCATATCGGCCCGGTGGCCACCAGCGTATTGGCGCAGGAAATATTGCCTCATCTGGCAGAAGAATTGCCGATTTTTGTGGCGGGAGGCATTGCGCGCGGCGAAACCATAGCAGCCTATCTTGAAATGGGCGCGGCGGGTGTTCAGCTTGGTACACGCTTTGTCTGCGCTACGGAGTGTATTGCGCATCCGAATTTCAAGAAGGCATTTTTGCGTGGCAATGCGCGCGACGCGATTGCTTCGGTCCAGATCGATCCGCGTTTGCCGGTTATCCCCGTACGCGCATTAAAAAATGCCGGAACCGAAGAGTTTACCCGCAAGCAGCGCGAAGTGGCGCAGATGCTCGATGAAGGCAAGGTCGATATGATGGCCGCCCAGCTGGAAATTGAGCATTATTGGGCAGGCGCATTGCGACGGGCTGTGATCGATGGTGATGTCGAAAATGGTTCTCTGATGGCAGGGCAGTCTGTTGGTATGATTACCAGGGAAGAGCCGGTCGCGGATATCATCGCTGAACTTATCCTGCAGACAGCAACCGCGCTCGAACGTTAAATCAGGACCATGCCTAATGGTCCGGGCCTTGTTCACCGTCCTTCAAGCATTTGCGGATATACAGAATCCCATAATGACAAATAATGGGAAGAGGCTGTCGTGAACAGAAATGCCGAGATGATCGAGCAGATCACCAATGCGATTGGTGCGCATGGTGCATGGAAACTTAAACTGCGTCTGGCCATGTCGAGTGGCAAAAGCGAGATTGACCCTGACCGGGCCTGTGTCGATAATAAATGCCCGTTTGGCAAATGGATTCATGGTACCAGCATTGACGCTGCAACACAGGCAGGCCTGCCCTATAAGGTGGTGCGTCGCCTGCATGCGGAGTTTCATGAAAGCGCGTCCAATGTCTTGCGTCATGCCATAAACGCGCGTCCGGCAGCCGCCGAAAAACTGTTTGAGGGTGAATTTGCCGAGCGTTCGGACAAGCTGGTGCGTGCTCTTGCCAAATGGAAAGGCGAATTGCACTGAATTGGTGGCATTTGTCTGAACCATGCGTAGCTAGCGCTTGGCAGAAGTGAGCGCTTTCTGATAGATACTATTCATGTCTGACACACCCGCCGCATCTGCCCGACAGATTCTTATCAACCTCCATGAGATAATGGCCTCACGCATTAATGCGCAGGCCAAGCTCAACAAGGTTGTCGATACCATTGGAGAGCTGCTCTCCAGTGAAGTGTGCTCTATCTATTTATTGCGCGAAGGCATGCTTGAGCTGTTCGCTACGCGGGGGCTGAAGCAGGAAGCCGTGCACGTCACACGTATGACGCTCGATGAAGGCCTTGTCGGTTCCATTGCGCGCAATGTTGAAACATTGAACCTTGATGAAGCGGCGACCCATCCGGACTTTTCCTATCGCCCTGAAACCGGCGAAGATCTGTTTCACAGCTTTGCCGGTGTACCAATCGTTCGCCGCGAAGATGCTGTTGGCGTACTCTGTATGCAACATGTCGACCCACGCAAATATGAAGAGGTTGAGATCGAGGCATTGCAGACCGTTGCCATGGTTCTTTCCGAGCTTATCTCGAATGCCGGGCTGATCGATGAGGGGCCAAGCGATATTCGTGTCGCCAGTACGGGCACGCAGATCGTCGGTGGTTTGCAGCTCGTAATGGGCATGGCATGTGGTAATGCCGTTTATCATCAGCCGCGTATTACGATTGAACATACAGTCGCAGAGGATGTCGAGGCGGAGCGTGCACGCGTGTATTCGGCATTCACCAAAATGCGCGAACAAATCGATAAATTGACGGGGACGTCGGAATTCGGCGTGGACGGGGAGCATCAGGAGGTCATTCAGACCTACAAGATGTTCGCCTATGATGAAGGTTGGTCGCGGCGCATCAATGAAGCAATCGACAGCGGGCTGACCGCTGAAGCCGCTATCGAACGTGTGCAGCAACGCACACGCATGCGTATGCGCCAGATTGACGACCCTTTGCTGCAAGACCGCATGCATGATCTTGAAGATCTGGCTAACCGGTTGCTGCGCATCGTTTCCGGCCAATTGGGTACGGCAGCCCAGCTCGGGCTTCGGCAGGACACAATATTGATCGCCCGAAATCTTGGCCCGGCAGAACTGCTGGAATATGATCGCCGCCGCCTCAAGGGTGTTATTCTTGAAGAAGGGTCATTGACGGCGCATGTCACCATTGTCGCGCGCGCCATGGGCGTACCGGTATTGGGCAGGGTGCGCGATGTACGCCAGCTCATCGCTGAGGGGGACCCGCTGCTGCTCGATGTTTCGGAAAACCGTCTGTTCGTGCGTCCGTCGCAGGATATGGAAGAGGCGTTTGACAGTAAATTGACGCTCACACAGAAGCGCCGCGCCACCTTTACAGCGATGCGTGATGAGCCTGCCGTCAGCAAAGACGGTGTTCGTATCGAGCTTATGGTCAATGCAGGCCTGCGCGATGATGTGAGCGCGCTTGATGTAACCGGTGCGGACGGGATCGGGCTGTTTCGAACAGAGTTTCAGTTCCTTGTTTCCGCGACCATGCCGCAGCGCGAACGCCAGCAACGCTTGTACAGGGATGTGATGGATGCTGCGGGCGAGCGTCCCGTTATTTTTCGTACTGTCGATATTGGTGGTGACAAGGCGTTGCCTTATTTGCGGCATGACGACGAGATGGTCGAGGAAAACCCCGCCATGGGCTGGCGCGCCCTGCGGCTTTCGCTGGAACGCGATGGCCTGATGAAGGCGCAGGCCCGCGCCTTGCTGGAGGCGGCAGGGGGACGCACATTGTATGTGATGTTCCCGATGATTTCGGAACCGTGGGAGTTTGAAGAAGCGAAGGAACTGTTCGAGCAACAGCGCGACTGGATGGTCAAGCAACGCAAGATGCTGCCCAGTGCCATTCGCTATGGTGCGATGCTGGAAGTACCGGCACTGGCAGAGGTGTTGGATATATTACTGCCAAAGCTCGACTTTCTTTCTATCGGCACCAATGATCTGACGCAGTTTCTTTTCGCTGCAGACCGGGCCCACCCGAAGCTGGCAGAACGCTATGACTGGCTGAGCATTGCAATATTGCGGTTTTTGGACCGTATAGTGAAAGCATGCGATGCGCATAATGTGCCTGTTGGTGTGTGCGGTGAAATGGGCGGACGCACTTTGGAAGCCATGGTGTTGCTCTGTATGGGCATTAAGCGCCTGTCGATTACCCCGGCTTCCGTCGGCCCTGTCAAAGCGATGATCCGCTCACTCGATATAGCCGCGCTCAAGCCACATATTGAAGAAATGCTGCAAGGCAAAAATGGTGATATTCGCGCTGCCCTGAATGCGCATGCAATGGCTTTGAATGTTGAGTTGAGCTGACCATCTGTGTGTTTTAAGGTGGTTTTTGCAGATTGCTGAGACCAGAGGTGCCTGACGACGGGTAAGCTGTCGTTGACACTCTTCGTTTCTGCGTGGAAAACCATGGGCTCTGCCTTATAACCCACAAAAGCCGGGCGAGTGCAAATATACATAATCAAGGTCGCAGTTGCGGCTCCGAAACAGGGGCACCATAATGGATGAGAATATTGCTGAAAGTGAGGAGCCAGTAGACGAGCTACGGGAGCGTCCTGGCGAGATTCTGAAACGTGCTCGTGAAGCCAAAAAAATGACGCTTGCCGAGGTTGCGGAGGAAACGCGCGTGGCCCAGCGCCAGCTTGAGGCGATAGAAGAGAGTGATTTTGGGGTCTTGCCCGGAACACCTTATGCGGTCGGCTTCGCAAGAGCCTATGCGCGTGCTGTTGGCGCAGATGAAGTGGCTGTCGCTAATTCTGTGCGTCATGAACTGAACACGCTGGGCGCCGGCGACCGGTATCAGGCTTTTGAACCTGCGGACCCGACGCATATTCCGCCGCGTTCGCTCGCGTGGATCGCTGCGGTCATCGGGCTGTTGCTCGCTATCGGCTATGGTGTCTGGCGTACTCAGTTTTTCTCTGCATCAACCGATCAGGAAATTGCGGAAATTGCCAATCGTGCCGAGCAGCCTGCTACCGATGCATCCACCCCGGGACCGGCACAGGCTGCGCCAGCCAGCGGCCCTGTAGTACTGACCGCGATAGAAGACGTATGGCTGCGTATTTATGATCAGGATGGCGAACGGCTGTTCGAGAAAAAAATGATCGCCGGTGAAACATATACCGTTCCGCCAGAAGCGAATAACCCGATGATCCTGACGGGTCGGCCCGATGCACTGGGTGTGACGATTGGTGGCCAGCCGGTAGCGCCGTTGGGACCGCCAGAAAAAACGATATCGGACATTCCGATCAGTGCAGAAGCGCTTCTGGCGCGCGGGTCTGCCGGTGCGTCTTTTGAGACTGCAACGACCCCATCGCCTGTTGTCACGCCGGGACTGGTCCCCTCTGCTTCGGTGCCTTCCGCGTCGGTAGCCCCTTCGCCTCCAGTAGCTTCGCAAAGTATGAATCCGCAAAGGGAGCAGTCAACGAACCGTTCTGCAGCACCGTCGCGTTCTCCGTCATTGCCGGCTGCTCAGTCGGGTTCACGCGCAACAGATTCGGGCTCGACAGGCCCAGGTTCGACGATGGAGGCAACAAGCCCTGATCCCATTATCAGCAACACAGCCCGTCCAGTGGCGTCGGGGGCTATTGCTGCATCGGGGGATGCCCAGGCCAATGTGTCGCAGCCAAGAGCGACGAAGCCTGATGCCCTACCGGCAACACGTCCGGCTCCGGCATCAGCAGTGTCACCAGCGCCAGAACCCAAGCCTGCCATGGTGTCGATAGAAAAGCAGGACGAATAAGCGCGAACCCTGCCTCTGAAGATTATGTGGTGCGGTGGTTGATGTGCCTTTATTTTTGCAGGCGGGCGGCTATGTTGGGGCCGAACTGTTTTTTGGGGATTGTAATGCGCCATATGTTCAAGGCTTGTACGGCATTGGTCTGTGTCACTTTGGTTGGTATTTCTGCCGGAGTTCCGCTGACGGATATTGCCTATGCGGCGGACGATACCCCTGTCGAGCGGCGGGTCTACAAGCTTGAAAAAGAAATGAAGGCTGTACAGCGCAAGGTTTTCCCGAAGGGCGCTCCGGTGCAGCCTGATATGGAGGCGGAGACAACAGCCCCGACTTCTGTTCCTGCCTCTACACCAGTCAGCGACCTTCTTTCGCGCGTGGCCGGACTGGAAAGCCAATTGGCGACCATGACAGGCCAGATCGAAAAGAACAGCTACCGGCTTGGCCTGATCGAGAAACAATTAGAGACGATGAAGGCGCAAGAGGCTGCTGCTGCGCCACGACCTTCTGTCTCTGGCCCGGTTTCCGGTGTTGCCGGTGCCTCATCAACCACGCAACCAGCAGCCGCCAGCGAAGCGCGCAAGCTGGCCGTTGCGGCCATTGAACGACCGGACAGTGGCAACGAAGCCAATGATGCCTATGTATATGGTTTCCGTCTGTGGGACGCCAAATATTATCCGGAAGCGCAGGTTCAGCTCAAAACCGTGGTTGAGAAATATGGCAGCACGTCAGTTGGCAGCCGTGCTCAAAACCTGCTCGGGCGCGCTTATCTTGATGATGGCAAGCCGGCACTGGCCTCGGTCGCTTTTTATGAAAATTATCAAAAACGCCCCGAAGGTGATCGTGCTTCACAAAGCCTTGCTTATCTTGGTGATGCGTTGATCCAGCTAAAAAAGCCTGCGGATGCCTGTAAGGTCTATGGTGAGCTGGAGCAGAGTTATGGCGAAGACCTGTCCAATAGTTTGCGCGAGATGATGGAACGGGGGCGCACTCGTGCCAAATGTGGCCGCTGACCAGCAGGTTAGCCGGTTCCTCGAAAATATTTCGATACTGGTAGGAGCGCCTGCCATTGCGCAGGATCGCTTTGGTGTGGCTGTGTCAGGCGGGCCAGACAGTATGGCGTTGCTCTGGCTGGCGTATCAGGCTTTCCCGGGTCATATGCTCGCGGCCACTGTTGATCACGGCCTACGCGCCGAAGCACGGGGCGAAGCCGAGATGGTGGCGACATATTGTGCGCAGCATGATATTCCCCATGCCATATTGTCGCCCGACGCACCGATTATCGGTAATGTACAGTCCGCTGCACGCGCTGCGCGTTATGCGCTGCTGCATGAATGGTGTGAGACGCACGGCATAGACTGGCTGTTGACGGCGCACCATGCCGATGACCAGATGGAAACGCTGTTGATGCGTCTTAATCGCTCATCCGGGGTAGGGGGGCTTGCTGGGGTGCGTGCACGCAATGGGGCAGTATTGCGGCCATTGCTCGGGTGGCGACGCAATGAGTTGTCCGCCATTGTTGCAGAACAGTGCCTGCCGCATGCATTGGATCCGAGCAATGCGGATATGCGGTTTGACCGGGTGGCGATGCGTCAGCATTTGAGCGATGTTGACTGGCTTGATCCGCTGGCCTTTGCACGCAGCGCTGATGCGCTTGCCAATGCGCAGGATGCGCTCGACTGGATGGCGGATGAGCTGGCGCAACATTATGTGAGAGAGGAAGACGGCGCGATCCTTTTAACCCGGCATGATTTTCCGCGAGAGATGCAGCGGCGCCTGATTTTGCTCATGCTCCTGCGTCTCGAACCCGGTTTGGTGCCGCCGCGTGGCGCCACGCTGGACCAGGCATTGGTTCAGCTTGAAGCTGGTAATAAGGCGATGATTGGTGATTTGTTGATTGTTGGCGGGCATTCATGGGTTATAAAACACGCACCGCCAAGATCTTTGGTATGAAAATATTGTCATTTGCCGTGTAGACCCTATCTATGAACACGGAAGCGAGGCTTGAATGAACGACGATAAGGAGCCGCAGGGCAATCCCTGGGTGAAAAGCGCGATGATCTGGGTTGGCGTTATTGCTGCCCTGATGCTGATCGTGTCTGTGATGGAAGGACGCGGCGAGGGGAGGCCGGGTACATCCATTGCCTATTCCGATTTTCGTTCAAAGGTGCAGGAAGGCCAGGTCAAGGAGGTGTCCGTTGCGCCTGACCGCATTGTTGGTATTCTTAATAATGACCAGAAATTCTCAACCGTTCCGGTCAATGATCCGGGCCTGACCAAGCTGCTTGAAGACTATAGTGTCAAATATTCGGGACAGGCTGAAGACCAGCCCAGTTTCTGGATGATCCTGCTATACCAATCCCTCCCGTTTCTGCTGATTTTGGGTGTTGCATTTTTCGTGTTGCGCCAGATGCAAAAGGGCGGCGGCGCTGGTGGAGCAATGGGTTTTGGCAAATCCAAAGCCAAGCTGCTGACTGAAAAATCCGGACGCGTTACTTTCGATGATGTCGCCGGTATTGATGAAGCGCGCGAAGAGCTTCAGGAAATTGTCGAGTTTTTGAAAGACCCGCAGAAATTCTCGCGTCTTGGCGGAAAAATCCCCAAGGGCGCGCTGCTGGTGGGATCTCCGGGTACAGGTAAAACACTGCTGGCACGCGCTATTGCGGGCGAAGCAGGGGTGCCGTTTTTCACCATCTCCGGTTCTGATTTTGTCGAGATGTTTGTTGGTGTGGGCGCGAGCCGTGTGCGTGACATGTTTGAGCAGGCCAAGAAAAACGCGCCTTGCATTGTCTTTATCGACGAAATCGACGCTGTTGGACGCCATCGTGGCGCCGGTCTTGGCAATGGCAATGATGAGCGTGAGCAGACGCTGAACCAGCTATTGGTCGAGATGGACGGTTTTGAATCAAACGAAGGCATTATCATCGTTGCCGCGACCAACCGTCCTGATGTTCTGGACCCTGCCTTGCTGCGCCCGGGGCGTTTCGACCGCCAGGTTGTTGTGCCGCGTCCCGATATTGACGGGCGTGTGAAAATTCTTGAAGTGCACATGAAAAAAGTGCCGCTTGCGCCTGATGTCGATGCACGGACAATCGCGCGTGGTACGCCTGGTTTCTCTGGCGCGGACCTCGCGAATCTCGTCAATGAAGCGGCTCTGATGGCGGCCCGTCGTGGCAAGCGTCTGGTGGCCATGAGCGAGTTTGAGACCGCCAAGGACAAGGTGATGATGGGCTCGGAGCGCAAGTCCATGGTCATGACCGAGGACGAGAAGAAGATGACGGCCTATCATGAAGCAGGCCATGCCATCGTCGCAGTGCATGAGCCTGCATCTGACCCTATTCACAAGGCGACTATTATTCCGCGCGGTCGTGCATTGGGCATGGTCATGCGCCTGCCTGAACGTGACAGCTATAGCTACCATCGTGATAAAATGTACGCGAACCTTGCGGTTGCCATGGGCGGGCGTGTCGCTGAGGAGCTTATCTTCGGTTATGACAAAGTGTCATCCGGCGCCTCAGGCGATATTCAATATGCCACCAAGCTGGCCCGCGACATGGTTACGCAATGGGGCATGTCTGACAAGCTTGGCCCGCTGCAATATGAAGAGCAGCAGGGGGAAACCTTCCTCGGCTATTCGCAGAGCCAGCGTGTGCATATGTCCAACGAGACTGCCAAGGCGATTGATTCCGAAATTCGTAAGATAGTAGAAACCGGATATGACCGCGCGAAGGGCTTGTTGACCGAGCATGAAGAGCAATTGCATCTGCTGGCCAATGCGATGCTCGAATATGAGACGCTTTCAGGCGATGAGATTAAGACATTGCTGGATAAGGGCGAGATTACCCGTGACGATGGCACGACGATCAAGCCCAGCCCGATCCCGGTTGTAGGAACATCTATTCCGCGTTCCGGCCGTCGCGGCAAGGGCAATTTGGGTGGTGCTGCCCCTCAGGGGGCCTGATCGGCGCTTTATACTGGGTCGGGAGGTTTCTTCCCTTGCCTTGCCTTTGATATGCACAGAAAAAGGGCGCAGCAGCAATGCTTGCGCTCTTTTTCTGTTCGTCAGATATTCGGACCACATGCAGTGAAACCCGATATTGTCTCGACTGTTTCCGGGTCTCGCAGGCGGATACGGCTATAATGCAGCGCGAGCGGGTATAATATCTCATTCTCCTGTTCGAGCCGGGCACGGAAGCGGCCCATGACCCATTGTGTGGCATGATCGAAATTGCGCCAGTCGATCGCAATATTCTCGATGCTCCACTCACTCATATAGATTGTCCATTCTTCTGTGAGGTCCTGATAATTGCGTTCAAAAGCCACGACTTCTTTTTCAAGCCTATTGGGCATGGCGCGATAATGATCCGTATAGAGCACGCCTTCCTCACCCTTGACATGTTCGTCCATACATGCGGCGAGGCGGCGCATCATTGTGAAGGCCTCTATGGCTTGCGGTTCCGGAGACTGGACAAGCTCCATCAGATCGTAGGCCATGTCATCCATCAGATCATGTTCTTCGATAAGGCGCTGGATACTTTGCATTTTTCCTCCGCTTTTTCCTCTATTATAGGAAATAGGCAGGGCAACTGGCCCATATGCTGCGGAAAACGCGCAAAGAAAAGGGGCCAGAAAACCAGCCCCTTTTTGACAGTGTAATGGCTTTGTCGGTTAACGCTTCGAGAACTGGAAGCTCTTGCGTGCCTTGGCCCGGCCATATTTCTTGCGCTCGACCGTGCGGCTGTCGCGGGTGAGGAAGCCTTCTTTCTTCACCGCGCCACGCAGGGCAGGCTCATATTTGGTGAGCGCCTGTGAGATGCCATGCTTGACGGCGCCGGCCTGACCGGAGAGGCCACCGCCTTTTACGGTGCAGACTACGTCATACTGGCCTTCGCGTTCAGTGACCGTGAAAGGCTGGTTGATGACGAGACGCAGTGTCGGGCGTGCGAAATAGACTTCCTGATCGCGGCCATTGACCGTGACCTTGCCTGTGCCGGGTTTGACCCAGACGCGGGCAACAGCATCCTTGCGACGTCCTGTGGCATAAGCGCGGCCCAGGCTGTCAATTTCCTGCTCACGCAGCGGCGTTTCAGCAACGACGGGCGTATCCATTACAGCGGCGGTAGCGACTTCGCCTTCAGCCGGAGCTGCAGGAGCAGCGCCAGCGGCGATGTCACCCAGATCGGAAAGGGACTGACGATTATCGGACATTATGCACCCACCTTATTCTTGCGGTTGCGGGAAGCGATGTCGATCACTTCCGGGTTCTGGGCTTCATGCTCATGCTCGGCGCCTGCAAAAATACGCAGGTTGCGCATCTGTTGGCGGCCAAGCGGGCCACGCGGGATCATGCGCTCAATGGCTTTTTCCAGCACGCGCTCGGGGAAGCGGCCTTCAAGAACCTTCTGCGGTGTGATCTCTTTAATACCACCAGCATAGCCGGTGTGCTTGTAATAGATCTTGTCGGTCAGCTTTTTGCCAGTGAACTTCACCTTGTCAGCATTGATGATGATGACATTGTCGCCACAATCAACATGCGGGGTGTAGCTCGGTTTGGTTTTGCCGCGCAGGATATTGGCGACAGCCGAGGCGAGGCGACCAACGACGAGACCTTCGGCGTCGATCAGCACCCATTTTTTTTCTACCGTGGCCGGGGTTGCCGGCTTGGTCGTTTTCATCAGCGCCTTCATGGCCCGAAAACTCCTGAAATGAGACTATGCCTACAGCCCTCATGGCCGTAGAAGAAGCGCGCTAATGACGGGTGATGCATGTAAAGTCAAGCAAAAGCAGGTGTTTTGAGGGAGGTAAAATAATACCCCATTCATTTCGTCTGCTGTGTAACCCAAGCCGCAAAGGGCGCATGGCTTATGCCTGCTGGCCAGCCGATAATGGCCGGAACCTCATAAGGATGTAGCGCGACGATGCGTGCAATGAGGGCTTGGGAGCGATCGGATGTTGTTTTGAAGAGTATCGCGACCTCGCTATTCTCCTCTATTTTGTCGTCCCATTCATAAATGGAGACCATGGGTGCCATCATGTTGGCGCAGGCGGCGAGTTTTTCCGTCACAACGTTATGCGCAATGGCTTTGGCGGTCGTCTCATCCGGGAAGGTGGTATAGAGGAGCGAGACTTCGCTCATGCGTGCTGCCGCCCGATGCTATGCGCCGCCCATGTGGTAGCCAGCACAACTAATGCGCCTACGCCCTGATGCGTAACAGCAACGTGCAGGTGAACACCGCTCATGACGGTCCATATGCCAAGCGCAATTTGTGTGCCCAATGCCGCATTGAGGGCTATGGCGGCCGCGCGGTTGCCAGCCGCTCTGGCGCGCCGGGCGAGCAGTATCAGCACCAGTGCCGTGGCCCATGCCCACCAGCGGTGAAAGAAATGGATGAAATAAGGGTCGCTGCTGATCGTTGCCCAAAGTGAGCCATGCCAGACGATTCCATCGGGCACGAGCTTGCCCTGCATCAGCGGCCAGTCGCTGGCGACATAGCCTGCATTCAGCCCGGCGACATAGGCTCCCCACAGTAATTGCACGAAAAGCACCAGCGCCGCCACAAGGACAAAGCCGGTGAGGCGGGCGGGGCGTGCGCGCGAATTCTTCTGGTATTGCAGCAGGTCGAGCGCTGTCCAGAGCAGCCCGGCGGCGATGAAGAGCGCCAGAAGCAGATGGGCGGCAAGGCGATAATGGCTGACATCGGTGCGATCGACAAGGCCGCTGGCAACCATCCACCAGCCAATCGCGCCTTGCAGGCCGCCTAGGGTCAGTAAGGCGATGAGGCGAGGGGTGTAGCCTTGCGGAATGGCCTTGCGCAGCGCGAACCAGAGCAACGGCAGGGCGAAAGCTACGCCAATGAGGCGTCCTAGCAATCGGTGCGACCATTCCCAGAAGAAAATGAACTTGAAATCCTCCAGGCTCATGCCTTTGTTGATCTGCTGATATTCTGGCGTTTGCTGATATTTGTAGAACTCCGCCAGCCATTGTGTCTCATTAAGCGGTGGCAATGCCCCTGTGACGGGTTTCCACTCCGTAATCGAAAGGCCGGATTCGGTGAGGCGGGTGATGCCGCCGACGATGACCATGAAGACAACGAGCGCCGTGACGCTCAGCAACCATATTGCCAGCGCGCGGGGGCGGTAAGATGCAGGAGAGAAGGCATTACTCATTATTGCCCCATGCTCTTGTCATGACAGGATTTCAAGCGCGGAAGCATGTGGTCACCTGCTATCGCAAATTGATGTAATGATATGTTGTAACTTAACCTGCTATGGGCTATATCCATGAGCGCAAGGAGATATGATGTTCCATAACATTGCACGGCACGGGTCGCTTGACCGGCTGGCTATAGGCCTGTCGGGCTTATGCATTGTGCACTGTGTTGCAACCGTGGTTTTCCTTGGCGCACTTTCTTCGGTTGGCCATATAATAGATGCACCGATTATTCATGAAGGCGGTCTTGCACTGGCTATTCTTCTGGGTGCTGTGGCGCTTGGATTTGGTGCTCGCACCCATGGCATGATGCTCCCTGTTGCCGTTGGCTCGCTTGGCCTTGGCGTGATGGCCGGTGCGCTCAGCTTGCCGCATGGCGAGAGCGAGGCGGTTTATACGGTCATTGGCGTTGTCTTGCTGGCGCTGGGCCATGACCTTAACCGGCGGGCTGCTGCTTAAGCAGGCTTTTCGTCTTCCTGTTTATCTTCCGTGCGATGCACATATTTACGCAGCGCCAGAGAGAATGACGCCCAATTCGCTATGGATGCGCCGATGATTGACCACGCTGCCCCCGGTGCGCCGATACGCGGCAGTAATATATATAATAGCAACAGCAATATGACAGCACAGACAAAGCGTATTTTTAGCGCGACTTTGCCATCTGTGGCCGCCAGTAGCGCTGGCTCGTAGCTCACCGCCATAAAATCAATGGATGCAGCCACGCCCAGCAGCAGCAGCAGCGGATATGCCGCGATAAACGCTTCGCCGGACATTGCCCATAATACTGGCTTGCCGAGCAGGGCTATGATGACGATGAGGATCAAACCGGCATAGAGCGACAGTCGATTGGTTTTAGCCAGCAGGCTGCGCAATGCCGCTATGCCGCCACTGGCGCGGACCTGATTAAGCTCGGCGTAAGCGGAGCGCGCGAGCAGGCTTGCCACTTTCGAGAGCGCTTGCGCAAGCTGGTTCGCCAGGCGGTAAAGGCCAGCGGCAACAGGGCCGACAAAACCCCCCAGTGCGAGTACGGGAACCTGTTTGACTGCGCCGGTCAACGTGCTGCCGACATTCAGCACGCCAAGGAAATAGAGCAGATCAGGCTCTTTGCGGCAGATGGCAACAATATGACGACTATAGCTCAGCCGCACGGCATCCGGGTTGGTCCGCGCTGCCAATATCCAGAACATGATGGCCGCAATCAGTTCTGACCCGCCCCATATAAGCAAGAAAAGTTCGATGCTTGCCCCAGTAAAAAATATTGTGACTGCGCCGATAATGCGTGTCAGTGGCACCATGCTTTCTGCATATACGCCCAGATCGAACCTGTTGTGGAGGCGCAATATTCCCAGTGGGGTAGATTTGATAGCGAACAATATGGTGCAGCAGTAGAGGAAGGCGGTGTCGGCAATTTCGGGCGCCCAGCTCACATAATGCTGCCCGAAAGTGAAGATAAGCCAGGCGATGGCGCAGCCGATGATCGCCGTGCCGATGTCAAAGATGCGGCACAGTGCTACAAGGCGGCCAAGAGATTGTGTGTCCTTGGCATGGATATAATGGGGACCAAAGCGCAATATCGCGCGCCAGCAATCGAACTGCATGAATGTGGTAATCAGCGCGCCAATGCTGAGGATAAGGGCAAAGCGGCCAAAATCCGCCACACCCAGAGTGCGTGTTACTATGCCCAGATATATCAGGCTCAATACAGCGCTTAGCCCACGGCTTGACCCCAGCCACAGCATATTCCGGGCGATCCGGGACATGGGGCTGTCTGCATTGATCCACTGGCGAAAACGCGAAAGATGGGCGGTCGGCATGGTTATGATAGATACTCTGTCACTGGGGCTCTGGCCCTAGGGTCAGGACCCATTAATTTCGCGGTCATGGCGTTCAAATGGCGAAGATATCGGGCGGAAAAGCCCGCAGTGAAGGCTGGTGGCCTTTGCAAGGGCAGTTTCGTTCGAGGTCGAAGCCATTTGAACGTCCGTTCGGATTTGACCGATTGGCCGCTCTGCCACGTCAGAAAAGCTTGAAAATGTCCCCACATTTCCTGCACTTTTTCTTCCTCGATAGCGGCCAATCGCTTCAAACCATGATCCTCGGAATTAATGGGTCCTGACCCTAAGATGCTGGTGCCCGAAAAGCATGGCATATGCAAAACAAGATTTACAGCAAGGCCAGCAGCATTATGAGGGGCGCATGACAGATACTCCATCAGGTGCCATTAACAAGGCCATCATATTGAGCGCGGGGCAGGGTTCGCGCCTGTTGCCGCTGACTGCAGACATGCCCAAATGCATGATCGATTGCTCCGGTCGAACGCTGATTGAGTGGCAAATCCGCTCCCTTGTCGCCAATGGCGTGAGCGAAATCCACGTGGTCACGGGCTTTATGACCGAGGTTGTGGAGCGTGAGTTGGAACGGTTGGCGCAGCCGGGCTTGACGCTGACCGTATATTTTAACCCATTTTATAAAGTTGCGGACAATCTGGGCAGTTGCTGGATCGTGCGCGAGGCGATGGAAGGGGATTTCCTGATCCTCAATGGGGATACATTGGTGTCGCAAGCGCTGGTTGCCAAGGTACAGCAGGGCGGCGGCTATCCCATTTGTGTCACGGTTGATGTCAAAGACAGCTATGACAGCGATGACATGAAGGTCGAGCGGGCAGACGGCGGCAAGAGCGCGCGGCTTGTGCATATTGGCAAGACGCTCTCGGCGCAGCAGACCAATTCTGAGTCGATAGGTTTTCTGGCGTTTCGTGGCGAAGGAGCGCAACTGTTTCGGGATACGGTCGAGGCGACTATGCGCACGCCCGCTGGCGTTGAGAACTGGTATCTCAAGGTCATCGACCAGATTGCCGCGACCGGCAAGGTCGGCACAGTTTCCATTGAAGGCGAAGAATGGGGCGAGGTGGACTTCCTCAACGATGTCGAGGTGGCTGAGCGGCTGACAGCGGGGTGGGAATAAGCCGTCTATGCGGTCTCTTGCCACAAGGAGGCCAGCCAGTTTCGCAACTGCGTTTTCTGCTCTTCCGATAGCGCTACTGCTGATTTCAAATCAGGCGGTCCGGGCCAACCGGCATCGCTGAAGGCAAGTCCATTTTGTTCACGCGCGCCTTCATAGCGCGGCAACACATGAAAATGCACCTGCGGGTCGACCATCATCAGCATCAGCCAGTTCATACGCGCATAACCCACCGCCTTGGCGAGCATGGCTTCCACTCGCCGCGTTACGTCTGCAAGACCAGCGTGATATTCGGGTGCTAACGCGCCGAAAGCGGTAGCGTCAGATTTCGCGGCGACCACCAGCGATCCCAGCGTGACTTGTGCCGGGCGGAGCAGCACGACCCAATGGTCGGTCTCGCCAATCAATGTCGCAGGATAGCCGAATTTCTCGATGGTTGGGTTCATGCATCTTTCTCCAGCCAGCTTGTGATGGTCTCGCCACAGGCTTTAGCAACCAGCATTTGCGTCAGTTGCACAGCATGTACGACCAGAGACACTATCGTCCACCATGCCACAGCGACAAGGCCAATGTCCGGGCGTCCGGCAAGAAGGCTGACGACCAGTATCGCCATATTCGGGTTTCGGCGCGCGGTGATGAGGCGGAACCAGCTGTCGAACGGGCGCCAGATATGGACGTGCATGCCGTCGTTCATCCGCATGAACGCGCCTTCGATCAGGCGCTGCACAACATAGCCGATCAAGATTGCCGCCATCACGAATATGAAGGTCGAAGTGGGCAGGGCCAGACCCACAGCGCCCAGGCCAATACCCCAAGCATACCACCAGAAGGGCGGGTGGACGAGGTCTATGCCGTGGTCGAATATATTGCCCCACCAACTCGATGTGATGGTACAGCGGGCGAGCTTGCCGTCCACGGTGTCGAGCACCATGAAGACGAAACCACTGGCGACGCCCGCCCAGAAATGCCCCTGATAGAATAATATGGTGGCGTAGATGCACAGGATGGCGCCGATGGCCGTCACCATATTGGGCGTCATTTTCAGCGCCGCGGCGAGGCGGGTCATGTGAAAGGCCAGCTCAGGCCACAGATATTTGGTGAGCAGGTCCGTCACGCCCTTATAGGCTCCGAAATAGCTGGCGCGCTCAATCTGGTAGCGGGTCTGGGGCGTTAGCAGCGTGGCAAAAGGCGTTTCCTTCTTGCGAAGCTGTTCATTGTAGAAGCTGGGGCTGGTGGCGAGGTCGATGGTCTGGCCGGGTGTTTCGCCCTGCCATTGGCCCAGAACCATATCATCGCCATTGGTGAAACGCGTGCCCGGCATTTTGAGCGCGAGGCGCAGCAATAGCGGATCGAACGCATAATCAAGGTTGATATGCAGCATGTGTTCGTCTGCTATGGGGCGCTTGCCCGTTTCCTGCGCGATGAGACGGCGAACGCGCTCGGCAGAGGTCATGCCCCAGATACGAGCATCGCCATTACCTGTCATATTGAGCTGGGTTTGTGTCACGCAAGTTCCATATTTATGAGTGATTGAGCGCTTCGGTGTGAAGCCCGGCCTCTCATATCAGAGGTTGCGGAGCTGTCAAAAGAGTGTCACCGATTGTAATATGCATAGCCGTTATTGATAGCTTGCGACCCCGTATGTTCCAATTATGTGATACTATTATGTGTTAAGGTATAAAACGGATAGGTTGAGTATAACGGGTATGTCGGAAATGGCTTTGGTTGAATAAATGATTGAAGAGATAGGGTTTATAGCTTCTGATTGCCGGGTTCTAAACTAGGTTATGACACTTCATATTTCTAACTACTCCACTCTTATTCATGAGGGTATCAGCCCTGTTCGCGCGCCAAAGTGCGTTCATTTTGGCGGGCCTGACCGTCCGCCAAGAGCATTGCGTGACCTGCTTGAGCAGCGAGTGAACGCAGTTCCACCGGGAGGGGAGATTATATGGGCTACATATTATTTCCGCGATGAGGCGCTGGCATCTGCACTGATTGCCGCAAGTGACCGCGGTGTGAAGGTGCGGCTCCATATGGATGGCCACCCCCGGACGCCGCAGGTAAACGAAGCTGTGCTGAAAAAATTACAGGCCCATGGACTGCATGGAGGTTTGCATGTTCACGCTCCCGCCGTGCCCGCATTGTCCTCTGTGCACCCGCATCTGCATAGCAAGATCTATTATTTTTCTGCCCCTGAGCCTGTCGTTCTTGTTGGCTCATTCAACCCTTCGGGCAATGACCCGGAGCAGCCGGAGATTATCGCCAAAATAGGCGATCAGGATCGCGGGCATAATATGCTGGTTGAACTGGATGAACCTTCTCTGGTTCATGCATTGAAGGAGCATGTGCATAATATGCGCAGACCATGGGCACGGTTTCGGCCTGCGCAAAACAGGCCTGTTGCATCGGCTCAGGCACATGCATGGTTCTATCCGCGTTTGCGCCCCGCCGTGGTTGATCGGCATCTTGGTGCGCTTGAAGATGGCGCGCGCATATTCGGTGCCATCTCTCATTTGAAATCGGGTGTATTTGTAAAATGCCTGTTTGAAGCGGCACGAAAAGGCGCTGCTGTGCGTTTGCTGGTGCATGATACAGAACGCCGGGTTCCGCAGGCGACTGTTGATGCCTTGTCTGATGCAGGCATTGCCATTACCCGCTACAGGCACCCGGAAGGGCTGCCGCTGCATGCAAAGTTCCTTCTTGTGGATGAAGGCGGCGAGAGAACCTCCTATTTTGGCAGCTTCAACTATAATCCACGGTCGCGTTTTCTGAACCGGGAGATATTGCTTGCAAACCGCAGTACCTGCTTGTTCGACAGTTTATCGGAGCGTTTTGACCTTATAAAAGAGGAAGCTGAAACATTTTAGAGATGAATAAAATGGTAAGAAAAGCTTTGCCTTTGTGCCATGTTTGGCTATCGGCATTCTGATTGAACGGGGAAATATCGAGCATGGCAACTTTCACGCTTCCGAAGAACAGCAAGATCACCGGCAAGGGCAAGGTGCACAAGGCTGAGGGTGCAACCAACGTCAAGTCCTTCAAGGTCTATCGTTATGATCCTGATTCGGGCGAGAACCCGCGCTATGACACGTTCGAGATCGATCTCGACAATTGCGGGCCGATGGTGCTCGATGCGCTGATCAAGATGAAGAATGAGCAGGACCCCTCGCTCACCTTCCGTCGTTCCTGCCGCGAGGGTATTTGCGGCTCTTGCTCGATGAACATGAACGGCAAGAACGGCCTTGCCTGCACCACCGCAATTGAAGATTGCAAAGGCGAGGTGCGCATCACCCCATTGCCGCATATGGATGTGGTCAAGGATCTGGTACCGGACTTTACCCATTTTTATGCGCAGTACAGCTCCATTCAGCCCTGGCTGAAGACGGTTTCGACCACGCCTTCTGGCAAGGAGCGCCTCCAGTCACCGGCAGAGCGCGAGAAGCTCGACGGGCTCTATGAGTGCATATTGTGCGCCTGCTGCTCGACGAGCTGCCCGAGCTACTGGTGGAACAGCGACAAGTTCCTTGGCCCGGCTATCCTGCTTCAGGCCTATCGCTGGCTTGCGGATAGCCGCGACGAGTTCACCGGCGAGCGCCTTGATGAGCTGGAAGACCCGTTCCGCCTCTACCGCTGCCACACCATCATGAACTGCGCCAATGTATGCCCCAAGGGCCTGTCGCCCGCCAAGGCGATTGCTGAAACCAAGAAGATGATGGTCGAGCGCCAGCTCTGAATGTGACTGAGCCGTTCTTCTACGAGCCTGACCCGGAAGTACCCGGATGGCATCGCTGGGGGCCGCGCGATGTAGCAATTTTTACCGGCATATATGGCCCGATTCATGTGCGCGCTGTTGCCGATGACCAGGCCGAGGTTCGTTTTGATCCCGCTGACCGTCAATTAGGCAATGTCATGGGCGCTTTGCACGGCGGCGCTTTGACGGGGATGCTGGATATTGCCCTGTTCGGCGGCAGCGCGGCGCTTGATGCCTGCCATGTCGAGACCAGTGTCACAGTAGAGTTGAACACGCATTTTTTGTCGGCAGGCCGCATGAATGGCGTTGTTATTGTCGAGTTCGAGGTGATGCGCTCGACACGGCGTCTGCTCTTTGCGCGCGGGGTTGCGCGCCAGGGAAGCGACGTGTTGCTGCAATATAGCGCCATCATTCGCAAAGGAACGAGCGCGGCATGACAAATATGCTTGATCGTTACAATATGCTGATAGCCGCGGGCGAATTACGCGCGGACCCGGATCAGGCCGCCGCAGCCAAGCGACTGGACCAATTGCAGCAGGACCTTGAAGCTGTCCCGCCGCGTGGTTCTACACTCTGGAAATTGTTGCGGCGATTGCCGGAGCCGCCGCGTGGAGTATATTTCTGGGGTGGCGTTGGTCGCGGGAAGTCTATGCTGATGGACCTGTTCTATGAAAGCGTTCAGATCAAGCGCAAGCGCCGCGCGCATTTTCATGAGTTTATGCTCGATGTGCATGCGCGGCTTGCCGAGGCGCGCAAATCCGAAAGCGGCGACCCCATTCCACCGGTTGTGGCTGCACTGGCAGAGGATGCGCGTCTGCTGTGCTTTGACGAGATGGTCGTCAACAACATGGCCGATGCGGCAATTATGTCGCGCTTGTTCACAGGGCTGCTGGATGCCCGCGTGACGATTGTGACCACGTCTAACCGTGTGCCGGACGATTTGTATAAGGACGGGCTGAACCGCCAGCTTTTCTTGCCTTTTATCGAGTTAATCAAACAGCGCCTTGATGTCAGGACGCTCAATGGCCCTACTGATTATCGCCGGGATCGTCTGGGCAATGCCAAGCTGTGGCATGTGCCCAATGGTGAAGAAGCGACCAAGGCACTGTCGCAAGCGTTCTTCCGGCTGACCGATTATCCGCCCGAAGATCGTGATCATGTGCCTTCCGAAGCGCTGGCTGTACAGGGCGGGCGAACCCTGCATGTCCCAAAGGCGCTCAAGGGCGTAGCCGTTTTTTCGTTCAAGCGTTTATGTGCTGAGGCGAGGGGGGCTAGCGATTATCTCGCCATTGCGCGACATTATCACAGTGTCATCATCGTGGGTATTCCGGTGCTCGGTCCGGAAAACCGCAATGAGGCTGCGCGTTTTGTCACATTAATTGATGCGTTATATGAATATAAGGTCAAATTACTGGCGAGTGGGGATGCGCCCGTTGAGCAGCTTTACCCTGAAGGGGATGGGGCATTTGAGTTTGAAAGAACGGTCTCACGATTGATGGAAATGCAGTCAGATGCGTATCTCGCCAAAGGACATGGCGAGGAATAACAGTCTTTTTCATGATTATTATTGCAATTAGTTCGCAATATCAAAGATAAGTGATGAATCCCGTCATTGTGGTGTTGAATCCTTAATTAAATCGGCTTAAGCGAACAGAGTTCATCTTGCCGGCCAATTTGGAATCCAGCCGGCCCTCAAGGAGTTGACTGGAATGGCTCGTAAGAAAATTGCCCTCATCGGCGCTGGTAATATTGGTGGTACTCTCGCGCATCTCGCAGCCCTGAAGGGGTTGGGCGATGTTGTTCTCTTTGATATTGCCGAGGGCATCCCGCAGGGCAAGGCGCTTGACCTGTCGCAGTGCAGCCCGGTTGAAGGTTTTGACGCCAAGATCACTGGCACCAATGATTATGCTGATATTGCTGGCGCTGATGTTATCATCGTTACGGCTGGTGTCGCCCGCAAGCCGGGCATGAGCCGTGATGATCTGCTGGGTATCAATCTCAAGGTCATGAAGTCTGTTGGTGAGGGCATCAAGAACAACGCGCCCGACGCTTTTGTTATCTGCATCACCAATCCGCTCGACGCGATGGTGTGGGCGCTGCGCGAATTTTCCGGCCTGCCGCATAACAAGGTGGTCGGCATGGCAGGTGTGCTTGACAGCTCACGCTTCAGCCACTTCCTTGCCGACGAGTTTAATGTCTCGGTTCAGGAAGTCACGTCGTTCGTTCTCGGCGGTCATGGCGACACAATGGTTCCGGTTGTTGAATATTCGACCGTTGCAGGCATCCCAATCCCTGATCTGATTGCCATGGGCCGTTCCACCAAGGAACGCATCGACGCAATCGTACAGCGTACCCGCAGCGGCGGCGGCGAGATTGTCGGCCTGCTCAAGACGGGCTCTGCTTTTTATGCGCCAGCCACCAGCGGCATCGCAATGGCTGAGGCTTATTTGGGCGACAAGAAGCGCATGCTGCCCTGCGCCGCTTATGTCGAAGGCAAATATGGCGTTGACGGTCTGTATGTTGGCGTTCCCGTCATCATTGGCGCTGACGGTGTTGAAGAAGTTATCGAAATTAATCTTGGCGATGAAGCCAAAGCCAATCTTCAGGTGTCGGTTGATGCTGTGAAGGAATTGCTGGTTGCCTGTAAGGGCATCGACCCCACGCTGGCTTAATCCGCTCTGCACTCCCTCCCCAGGAATAGTGTGCAGCCGGCGGAGGGATTTTACTAATGCCACACCACCTGAAACGGGGTAAAGCATGTCTATCCTAATCGACAAGAATACCAAGGTCATTACGCAAGGGATGACCGGTGCGACCGGAACTTTTCATACTGAGCAGGCGCTCGCTTATGGCACCCAGATGGTCGCAGGCGTTACGCCGGGCAAGGGCGGCACAACCCATATCGGCTTGCCAAACTTCAACACGGTTGCTGAAGCCAAACATGCGACCGGTGCTGATGCGTCGGTTGTGTATGTCCCACCGCCATTTGCAGGCGACTCAATCCTCGAAGCTATCGACGCGGAAATCCCGCTCATTGTCTGCATCACCGAAGGTATTCCGGTGCTTGACATGGTGAAGGTGAAACGTGCACTTTCGGGCTCCAAGTCGCGCCTTATCGGCCCGAACTGCCCCGGTGTGTTGACGCCGGACGAATGCAAAATCGGCATTATGCCAGGCAATATCTTCAAAAAAGGCAGTGTTGGCGTGGTTTCGCGCTCGGGTACACTCACCTATGAAGCTGTGTTCCAGACGTCCAATGCTGGCCTGGGCCAGACGACGGCTGTCGGCATTGGGGGTGACCCTGTAAACGGCACCAATTTCATTGATGTGCTGGAGCTGTTCCTTGCTGATGAAGAAACCAAGAGCATTATCATGATCGGTGAAATCGGCGGCGATGCGGAAGAGCAGGCTGCGCAGTTCCTGATCGACGAAGCCAAAAAAGGCCGCAAAAAGCCGATGGCTGGCTTTATCGCGGGTCGCACGGCGCCTCCGGGCCGCCGCATGGGTCATGCCGGCGCGATCGTTTCTGGTGGCAAGGGCGATGCGGAAAGCAAGATCGCCGCTATGGAAGCCGCTGGCATCAAGGTCGCGGCCAGCCCGTCTGAACTCGGAACCACATTGTTGGAAGTTCTTAACGGTTAACCATCTATACTATTTCTTTCGGCGCGCTGCACCGTGCCGTGGGAGAACCCGTCCGCCGACTGCACGCGGAACAACAGGGCGAAGGATAGTGCCATGGGCTATGAAGGTCAGGATTTCGAAGGTATACCAGATGAAGTTGAGCAAGGACCGAGCTGGGAAAAGCCCAATTGGCCGCTTGATACCACTGATGATTTAACATCGGCGCTCGACCCGACGCAGATGGAAGTCGCTATCAGAAAGGCGGCAAAATTTTCTGGCGCGCCGATGGGCGAAAGCGAAGTAGCGCAAGCCGCTGGCGATAGCATTCGCGCGATGATGCTTATTCGCACCTATCGTGTACGGGGGCATTTGGGAGCCAATCTTGATCCGCTGGGGCTTTCCAAAATGGAAATTCCGGCAGACCTCACCCCTGAATATCACGGTTTCTCAGGTGAAGCGCTGAACCGTAAAATCTATCTTGGCGGTACATTAGGCCTTGAATATGCCACCATAAGCGAGCTGGTTGATATATTGCGCGCCAATTATTGCGGCAATGTCGGCCTCGAATATATGCATATTGCCGATGTCGAGGAACGGCGCTTCCTGCAGGAGCGTATGGAAGGCGCGAACAAGGAAATCGAGTTTACGCCTGAGGGCAAAAAGGCGATCCTCTCCAAGGTGATCCATGCCGAGCAATATGAGAAATTTCTCGGCAAGAAATATGTCGGCACGAAGCGTTTTGGCCTTGATGGCGGGGAGTCCATGATCCCGGCGCTTGAGGCGATTATCAAGCATGGCGGCGCAGCGGGTGTACGCGAAATCGTCTATGGTATGGCGCATCGTGGTCGCCTCAACATTCTTGCCAATGTGATGGCCAAGGGCTTCCGCGTTATCTTCCATGAGTTTTCAGGCGGCACGGCCAATCCGGAAGATGTCGGCGGTTCGGGCGATGTGAAATATCATCTCGGCACGAGCACCGATCGCGAATTTGACGGCATCAAGGTGCATATGAGCCTTGTGCCTAACCCGTCGCACCTCGAAACCGTGGATCCGGTGGTGCTGGGCAAGGTACGCGCGCAGCAGGTTTTCCGTGATGATCTGGAGAAGCATGAGCAGGTCTTGCCGGTGCTGATCCATGGCGATGCCGCTTTTGCCGGGCAGGGCATCGTCTGGGAATGCTTCGGCTTCTCGGGCGTGAAAGGCTATAATACAGGCGGGTGTATCCATTTCGTCATCAATAATCAGATCGGCTTTACCACCAGCCCGCAATTTTCGCGTGGTTCGCCGTACCCCAGTGATGTTGCCAAGGGCGTTCAGGCGCCGATTTTGCATGTTAATGGCGATGACCCGGAAGCGGTTACGTTCGCCTGCAAGCTGGCGATTGATTACCGCCAGACGTTCCATCGCGACATTGTGATCGACATGTGGTGCTATCGCCGCTTTGGTCACAATGAAGGTGATGAACCGAGCTTTACCCAGCCGCTTATGTATAAGGCGATCCGCAAACATCCGCCGGTGAGTGCAGTCTATGCGGCGCGTTTGCAGAAACAGGGCGACATCGATGAAGGCTTTGCCGCGCAGGTGACCAAAGAGTTTACCGATCATCTGGAAGAAGAGTTTCAGGCGGCGAAAACCTATAAGTCCAACCAGGCGGACTGGTTCGCTGGTCGTTGGTCAGGCCTGCACCAGCCAGCAGACATTGAGACAGCACGCAAGAACGTCGAAACGGCTATTGAGAAAAAGCTGTATGACAGCCTGGGCCGCACGCTGACGACTATTCCCGAAGGCCATAATATCCATAAGACATTGCGCAGGGTTGTTGAGGCCAAGGCGGGTATGTTTGAAACGGGCGAAGGCCTTGATTGGGCTACCGGCGAAGCGCTGGCTTTTGGCAGCTTGCTCTCGGAAGGCTATAATGTGCGCCTGTCGGGGCAGGATAGCGGGCGTGGTACATTCAGCCATCGCCATAGTGTCTGGCTCGACCAGGATACGGAAAAGCGCTATATCCCACTGGCGACTGTGCCCCATGGTCAGTTTGAAGTGCTCGATAGTCCGCTCTCCGAATATGGCGTGTTGGGCTTTGAATATGGCTATGCCATGGCGGACCCTAAATCGCTGGTGATCTGGGAAGCGCAGTTTGGCGATTTTGCCAATGGTGCGCAGATCATGATCGACCAGTATATCGCATCTTCTGAATCCAAATGGCTGCGCGCCAATGGCCTCGTTCTGCTGTTGCCTCATGGCTATGAAGGGCAGGGACCAGAACATAGCTCTGCGCGTCTGGAGCGCTTCCTGCAGCTCTGTGCGGAAGGTAATATTCAGGTCGCTAACTGCACAACGCCGGCCAATTATTTCCATATCCTGCGTCGTCAGATGTTGCGGTCCTTCCGCAAGCCACTCATCATTATGGCGCCCAAATCCCTGCTGCGGCACAAGGCTGCGGTCAGCAAAGCTGAGGACTTCATGGGTGCGCATCATTTCATGCGTATCCTTTCGGATACCAATCCGGCGGCGGATGAAGACACAAAACGGCTCGTCTTATGCTCCGGCAAGGTCGCCTATGACCTGATCGAAGCGCGCGATGCTGCGGGCGACAAGAATACGCAGATCGTCCGTATTGAGCAGCTTTATCCGTTCCCGACCGAAGCTCTGGCCATTCGCCTCAAGCGCATGACCAATCTCGAAGAGGTCATCTGGTGTCAGGAAGAGCCGCGCAATAATGGCGGCTATTTCTTCGTGGAGCCGTATATCGAAGAGGCGCTGGATCGGGCGGGCAAGGCCCCCATGCGCGCGCGCTACGCAGGTCGCAAAGCCGCAGCATCACCCGCTACTGGCCTTGCCAAGCGCCACCTTGCCGAGCAGGGCGCGCTCATCGCTGATGCGCTGGGCCACAATATTCGCACAGAAATCAAACGTCAGCAGAAAGGCTGATTTATCATGGCAACTGAAGTCAAAGTCCCCGTATTGGGCGAATCCGTTTCTGAAGCGACCGTTGGCGCATGGCTGAAGCAGCCGGGCGAAGCGGTTGCGGTTGATGAACCCATTGCGAGCCTTGAGACCGACAAGGTCGCTGTGGATGTGCCGTCTCCGGTCGCGGGTGTGATGAGCCAACACATCGTGGCGGAGGGCGATACGGTCAATGTCGATGCTTTGATCGCGATCATTGATGAAGGGGCTACTGCGGCTGCAAAACCGGCAGCAGCAGCTCCTGCAAAAGCAGCAGCGGCCCCGGCGTCAACACCGGCTCCTGCAGCGTCAGCGCCAGCTGCAGCGGATGTTACGCTTTCGCCAGCGGTGCGGCGTCTTGTGCTGGAGCATGGACTGGACCCGTCCCAGATTAAAGGCACGGGCCGCGATGGCCGCCTGACCAAGGATGATGTGTTGACAGCGGTGAACGCCGGAACCGCGAAAGCGGCTGATGCTGGCGCTGGCGCTGGCGGGGCTACCTCCGTGGCGGCGGTGGCAAGTGGTCCGTCCCGTGCGCAGGAGCGTGTCAAGATGACCCGCTTGCGCAAGACGGTAGCCAAGCGTCTCAAGGAAGCGCAAGACACAGCCGCTCTGCTTACGACCTTCAATGATGTAGATATGAGCGCGGTTATCGAAACGCGCGTGAAATATAAGGATCTTTTCGAGAAGAAACATGGCGTACGCCTCGGCTTTATGGGCTTCTTCGCCAAAGCTGTATGCATGGCGCTCAAGGATGTGCCTGCTGTCAATGCGCAGATCGAAGGCGACGAGATTGTCTATAATGATTTCGCGGATATCTCCGTTGCCGTTAGTGCGCCTAACGGTCTGGTCGTACCGGTCATTCGCAATGCTGAAGAGATGAGCGTCGCTACGATTGAGAAGACAATTGGTGATTTTGGCAAGCGTGCCAAAGAAGGTGCGCTGACCATGGAAGATATGAAGGGCGGCACCTTCACCATCTCCAATGGCGGCGTGTTCGGTTCGTTGATGTCCACGCCGATCATCAACCCGCCGCAGTCAGCAGTGTTGGGGCTTCACCGCATTGAAGATCGCCCGGTTGTAGTCAATGGCGAGATCGTTGTGCGTCCGATGATGTATCTGGCGCTGAGCTATGATCATCGCCTGATCGATGGCCGTGAGGCCGTGACCTTCCTTGTTGCGGTTAAGAACGCAATCGAAGATCCGACCCGCCTTCTGATTGACCTGTAATATATTCGCCGCTGGAGACTTATATGTCTGAATATGATTATGATGTGCTGGTGATTGGCGCAGGCCCGGGCGGATATGTTGCTGCCATTCGTGCGGCGCAACTGGGTCTGAAAACTGCGTGCGCAGAAAGCCGCGAGACATTGGGCGGCACATGCCTCAATGTCGGCTGTATTCCTTCCAAAGCGATGCTTCATGCTTCTGAGAAATATGAAGAAGTGCATAGCGGCTTGCTTGCCAAATATGGCGTGAAAGTCAGCGGCGCTTCGCTCGACCTCAAGGCGATGATGGCTGAGAAGGACAAGGTGGTCACGGGCCTGACCGGCGGCATCGAATATTTGTTCAAGAAGAATAAGGTCGATTGGCTGAAGGGCCTTGCGAGCTTCAAGGATGCGCATAGCGTTGAGGTGGCCGGCAAGACAGTGACGGCAAAGAATATCGTCATCGCGACAGGCTCATCGGTTACGCCGCTTCCCGGTGTTGAGATTGATAACAGCAAAGGCGTTGTTGTTGACTCCACTGGCGCACTCGAACTGGCGAAGGTTCCTGGCCATATGGTCGTGATCGGTGGCGGCGTGATAGGTCTGGAACTGGGCAGCGTATGGCGCCGCCTTGGCGCTAAGGTCACGGTCGTGGAATATCTTGACCAGCTATTGCCGGGTATGGACGATGATGTCCGCAAGGAAGCTGCCAAAATATTCAAGAAACAGGGCTTTGACATTAAAACAGGCACCAAGGTGACCGGCGTTGCTGTAAAAGGCAAGAAAGCGACTGTCTCCGTCGAGCCTGCCAAGGGCGGCGCGACTGAAACCATCGAGGCCGATGTCGTGTTGGTGTCGATTGGTCGCAAGCCCAATACCGATGGGTTGGGGCTGGACACAATCGGCCTTGCGCTCAATCAGCGTGGCCAGATTGAAACTGATCATGATTTCGCGACCAAAGTCCCCGGCGTTTGGGCGATTGGCGATGTTGTGCCCGGACCTATGCTCGCGCATAAGGCTGAGGATGAGGGCGTTGCAGTGGCCGAGAATATTGCGGGCCTGACTGGTATCGTGAACCATGACGTCATTCCCGGTGTTGTGTATACGCACCCTGAAATCGCCAGCGTCGGTCTCACCGAGGCGGAAGCGAAAGAGCGCGGTAAGACCAAGGTCGGCAAGTTCCCGATGATGGCGAACAGCCGCGCCAAGGCGAATGACGATACGGATGGCTTCGTCAAGATAATCGCGGACGCTGAGACGGATCGCGTGCTGGGCGTACATATCATTGCCTCGGTTGCGGGCACGATGATCGCGCAGGCGGCACAAGCGATGGAATTTGGCGCTTCGTCAGAAGATATTGCCTATACCTGCCATGCGCATCCGACGCATAGCGAGGCCATGAAAGAGGCGGCAATGGCGGTGCAGGGTAAGCCGATTCATATGTAAGAGCAGGGGGTCACCCCCCTGCAGCCACCTATTGGTAAGAGATAACGCTATGACTACTCAATCCGGCAAACCTCCAGTCGATGCGCCGGATACTAGGCTCAAGCCCAAACATGACCCAAGACCTAAAAAAACATGGATCATGCGCATAGGAAAATGGGCGCAACCCAGGATTAATCGCTTGATTGCGCGCAGTTCGCGCGTGCCGGATGTCCCGGTTTTTGAGGCTGGTCAGTTCGCATGGACACAGCAGCTAGAGGATAATTGGGAGATTATCAGGGCAGAGGCAGAGGCTGCGCTGGCGGACCTGGAGAGCGTTCCGCCGCTGGCGACCATCTCGCCGGACCATCGCCGTATCGCTCCTGCGGGGCGTTGGCGGTCTTTCTTTCTCTATGGCTATCGTTATCGTGATGAAACCAATTGCCGCCTGTGTCCGCGCACGGCAAAGCTGGTTGAGCAGGTGCCCGGTCTTAACTCGGCCTTTTTCTCGATATTGGTTCCGGGGACACATCTGCCCGCGCATACGGGTGTTTCCAAGGCGTTTCTTACGTGCCATCTCGGCCTGCAAGTGCCGCGCGAGAGCGAGAAATGCCGGATGCGTGTTGTGGACCGTTGGCTGGAATGGGAAGAAGGCAAATGTCTGGTTTTCGACGACGTGTTCAACCATGAGGTACGCAATGACAGCGATGAGGTACGCATTGTCTTGCTGGTTCAGTTCAAACGGCCTGTCGGTATAATCGGCGCCATTATGGGAGGCATATTTCTCGAGGGCGTGCGCCGCTCGCGCTTTGTACAAGATGCCCGGCATGGCATTGACCGGTGGCGACAGAAAACGGCAGACCAAAACGCCAATTAACGCAGCCTGGCTTTATTCTGGTGGAAATTCTGCATGACAGGGCAGGTCGTCGGTCAAATTCAGCCAGGCCTGCTTTTTTGACACCCATATATGCTCGGTTGGCTTGAAGCGATCGGGTGCGTCGAGACTTCCCATGCACAGGCCGATACTGTTGGCCGAAGCGCGCTCGGAAAACAGGCTGGTGCCGCATTTCGGGCAGAAGCCGCGCCGCAACGCGGGCGAGGAGTGGTACCAGCCGACCGGTCCGTTGATTGTCACAGCATCGAGGGGGACGCGCACTCGTGCGTAAAAAGGAGCCCCAGTCGCTTTCTGGCAGAGGGTGCAATGACAGGCACGGATGTCAATGGGATCAGCCCGGGTACTATATGTACATGCACCGCACAGGCAGCTTCCGGTGATGTTTCTCTCATCCATATTCATTCCTTGAGCCATGAAGCAAGGAAGGATGCCACCCTATCATCTTTTGGTATTTTGGGTGCGGGCAGCGGTGCATATATGCGGCATTCCATACAGCTCGCCTGTATTGAGGCGCGCGTCATCATGCGCGCATCGGCCAGTGCACGGGTCAGCAGGCTTTCCTGTCGATAGGCTTGCCGCGCCATGAGCCCCATCTCACCATTATATCTCGCCGATGGTGAAATCCATTGCAGCACGAACTGCTCAAAGCGGCTCGGTTTGGCTTCGATATAATAAGGTCTGGCTTTGGCAGGGTCGAGCTTGGCAAGCCGCGCCGCTTCAGCGATAGCATCCTTCAGTCCGCCAAACCGGTCGATCAAGCCGAGCTGATGTGCGCTACCACCGGACCAGACGCGCCCTTGTGCAACTTCGTCAACCTTGTCAGGGCTCATATTACGGGCCTTCCCGACATATGTCAGGAAGCGCCGGTAAACATCTTCAACGCCAAGCTGCGTTATCCGGTTGAATTCGCTGCTGAAGCCTCTGGCAAAGTCCGGTTCACCGGAAAGTGGCGTGGTTTTGATACCATCGGCTGTGACACCGATTTTTGTGAGCGTGCTTTCAAAACTGGGGATGATTCCGAATACCCCGATTGACCCTGTAACTGTTGCGGGTTCAGCAAAAATGCGGTCCGACGGGGTTGCAACCCAATAGCCACCACTGGCTGCGACATTGGCCATGGAAGTGACGACCGGCAATCCTTTTGATTTGGCTGTCAATATGGCTCTGCGGATGCGCTCTGCTGCTGTTACAGACCCGCCAGGAGAATCTACGCGCAGCACAAGCGCCTTGAGGTTCTGGTTGGCCAGAGCATCCTCGAGCTGGTTGGCTATGGTCGTGCCGCCAGATATGCCCGGGCCAGCCTCGCCATCTATAATCTCGCCGGCAATAGTAAGAACACCGATCTCGCCTTCGTTCGCTGGTTTTTTTGCGCGAAGATAATCGCCATAACCGATAGCCGCGAAACCGGTCTTGCCGTCTTCGCTCTTGCCGGCAAGTTCGGCCACACGCGCGTCGAACATGTCTGGCGTACCGACCTTGTCAACCAGCCGGGCAGCCAGTGCAGCACGCGAAAAATTACCTTTAGAGGCCTCTACTGCGCCGACAGGGTCCGCACTGTAGCTTTTAATCAGTGCAGCAGGGCGGGCTTTTTGCACCTCCTCCTGCCAGCTTTTCCACAGGCTGCCGGAGAGCAGGCGGCTGCTCTCCTGTGCCTCTGGTGATGGGCCTGTGCGCATAAATGGCTCAACAGCACTTTTGTAGGAGCCAACACGATAAATGTGGGCGTTTATACCGAGCTTGTCGAGCAGGCCTTTATAATAGAGATGGGAACCACCCGGACCAGTGAGCGCAACACCACCCAGCGGGTCCAGCCATATTTCGCTCGCATGGGCTGCCAGCTGATAGCCATCATCTTCATAAAATGCTGCATAGGTGAGGACCGGTTTTTTGGCCATGCGCAGGGCGTCGAGCGCCTCGCCAATAGAGGAGAGCGCCACTTGCCCGCCACCGATAAAACCACCCAGGTCAAGCACCACGGCTTTGACATCGGGGTCTGTACGCGCGGCTTCAAGGGTTGTGATGATATTGCGCAGCTTATATTCATGGATCGGAGCCTGATCTGTCAGCATGGCTTCGAGCGGGTCGGATATTTGTGGCTGTTCGACCACAACACCATCAAGGCTAATGAGCAACGCGCCCTGGCTGGTCTGGACGGGGCGCTCGCCACCAGCAAGGTTGAGCATGGCATATAGCCCGACGAAAAAGATCAGCAGGAAGCACAGAACAAGCAGGTCCTTCACCCCGACGACGAAACGCCATATTGCTTTTAAGAAGGCCATGCGAATGCTCCTAAGTCTGACTTGTCTTGCGCAGGGCTAAAAGCCTTGGATGAATGGCGCAAGCGATGAAATGTCTTATGCGCGAGACAGGGGGGCAAGGCTTTTGCGTAAATATAAAAAAATCTTCGCATCATCCCTTGAAGACAGCTTTGTACCTCCCATATCCGCCTGGCTGGCACTCTTGATTGGAGAGTGCCAATCGAAAATTTTAGGGAAAATGCCGGTCTTCCGGACATTGCACCGCAAGGGTGTATTGCTGGCTGACATATAGGTGGTGTTTTCCCGATTGAAAGGGAAAGGCAAAAATATGGGATTTCGTCCTTTGCATGACCGCGTTCTGGTTCGCCGGGTTGAAGCGGAAGAAAAAACAGCGGGTGGTATCATCATTCCTGACAGTGCGAAAGAAAAGCCACAGGAAGGTGAGATTGTGTCCGTTGGTTCTGGCGTAAAGGCAGAAGACGGCAAGATCACGCCGCTGGACGTGAAAGCGGGTGACCGCGTTCTGTTCCAGAAATGGGGCGGTACCGAGGTGAAGGTCGATGGTGAAGACCTGCTCATCATGAAGGAAAGCGATATTCTGGGCATCGTTGGCTAATCAGCCGACGTTTCGGAATTTCTCTCACATCACACAAGTTTTCAGAAAGCAGAGGTTATAACCATGGCTGCAAAAGACGTAAAATTCTCCCGTGACGCGCGTGAGCGCATCATGCGCGGTGTCGACATTCTCGCTGACGCGGTGAAGGTCACGCTCGGCCCCAAAGGCCGCAACGTCGTTATCGACAAGAGCTTCGGCGCCCCGCGTATCACCAAGGACGGCGTTACCGTCGCCAAGGAAATCGAACTGAAGGACAAGTTCGAGAATATGGGCGCGCAGATGATCCGCGAAGTTGCCAGCAAGGCAAATGACGCGGCAGGCGATGGCACCACCACCGCAACGGTTCTCGCACAGGCGATTGTCCGCGAAGGCATGAAGTCGGTTGCTGCCGGCATGAACCCGATGGACCTCAAGCGCGGTATCGACCAGGCTGTCATCAAGATTGTTGAAGACCTCAAGGGCCGTTCGAAGCCTGTTGCTGGCACCAGCGAAGTAGCACAGGTCGGTATCATTTCTGCCAATGGCGACACGGTTGTTGGCGAAAAGATCGCTGAAGCCATGGAAAAGGTCGGCAAAGAAGGTGTTATCACCGTTGAGGAAGCCAAGGGTCTTGAGTTTGAACTGGACGTTGTTGAAGGCATGCAGTTCGACCGTGGCTATCTGTCTCCTTACTTCATCACCAACCCCGAAAAGATGAATGTCGAGCTGCAGGATCCTTACATTCTGATCCATGAGAAGAAGCTCACCAACCTGCAGCCGATGCTGCCGATCCTTGAAGCTGTTGTTCAGTCGGGCCGTCCGCTGCTCATCATCGCCGAGGATATTGAAGGCGAGGCGCTTGCTACGCTGGTGGTCAACAAGCTGCGTGGCGGCCTCAAGATCGCTGCTGTCAAGGCTCCTGGCTTTGGTGATCGTCGCAAGGCGATGCTCGAAGATATCGCCATCCTGACCAAGGGTGAGATGATTTCGGAAGATCTCGGCATCAAGCTGGAAACTGTTACCTTGGGCATGCTCGGCACTGCCAAGACGGTTACCATCGACAAGGACAACACCACCATCGTTGATGGTGCTGGCGATGCTGTTGCGATCAAGGGCCGCGTGGAAGCGATCCGTGGTCAGATCGAAAACACCACATCTGACTATGACAAGGAAAAGCTGCAGGAGCGTCTTGCGAAGCTGGCTGGCGGCGTTGCTGTCATCAAGGTTGGCGGTTCGACTGAAGTGGAAGTCAAGGAGCGCAAGGATCGTGTTGATGATGCGCTTCATGCTACCCGCGCTGCCGTTGAAGAAGGCATTGTTCCTGGCGGTGGTACGGCTCTGCTCTACGCCACCAAGGCTCTTGCTGGCCTGAAGGGCGCTAATGACGACCAGACCCGTGGTATCGACATCATCCGTAAGGCGATTGAAGCGCCGCTGCGCCAGATTGCTCAGAATGCTGGTTTCGACGGTGCCGTTGTTGCAGGCAATCTGCTGCGCGAAAATGACGAAACCCGTGGTTTCAATGCTGCCACTGACGAGTATGAAAACCTTGTTGAGTCTGGCGTGATTGACCCGACCAAGGTTGTCCGCACTGCCATTCAGGACGCTGCATCGGTTGCTGGTCTGCTGATCACTACCGAAGCTACTATTGCTGACGCACCGGAAGATAAGTCCGCTGCGCCTGCAATGCCCGACATGGGCGGCATGGGTGGCATGGGCGGTATGGGCGGTATGGGCTTCTAAGCTCACCCGACCATATAGCTTTTACCGATATGAAGCCGGAGGTGAGCAATCATCTCCGGCTTTGTCGTTACAGGCATCACTATTCTCGACTTGATATATTCCATCAGGAACCTTGACTAAGCTGTAGCGCATACGCATCACTGGATGTTCTGGAATACCGAGGGAAGAGACATTGACAGAGTTTACCGATGTGCAAAATGCAGATGTTGCCGACCAGCTTAAAACCGCATTACGTGGTTTTGCACAGACGGTGGTTATCATCAGCACGATTGATGGCAATGGCGAGCGTTATGCCATGGCAGCCACTGCCGTGACGCCGGTGAGCATGGACCCGCCATCAATGCTGATATGCGTGAACCGCAACGCCTCTGCCCATAGAATCTTTCATGATGGCGCAGATTTTTGCCTGAATATGCTGGGGGCTGGCGCTCTAGAGACGGCGAAAGGATGTGCGATGTCCAACGGGGCTGATCGTTTTAAGGTCGGGGATTGGCAGATGGCGGATGGCTTGCCCTATCTGGCAGAAGCGCAGGCAGTGCTGCATTGCCGCCAAAGCAATAAAATATCCCATGGTTCCCACGATATATTCTTTGGTGATGTGCGCTCTGTCCGGCTGGCGAAAACGATCGATCCTCTGTTGTATCTGGAAGGTTCCTACCATAAAGTGGGAGAGAAGCTTTAAGGAACAAACAGATGTTGCGCCGATTTGAGGACAAGGTTTTTCTGGCGCTTGTTGTTGTTGCTACGCTCGCCTTTGCCTGGCTGATCTGGACCTTCTTTGATGCGGTTCTGTGGGCGATCGTCATGGCCATCATGTTTGCGCCGGTGCAACGTTGGCTGTTGTCGCGCAGTCCTGACAAGCCAAATTCAGTCGCTGCAGCCACATTGCTCATGATAATCGCTATCGTCATTGTCCCGATGATGATCATCGGGACATTGCTGATACAAGAAGCCAGCGCGGTTTATGACGGTGTTCAGGCCGGTGACATCAGCTTTGCACATTATTTTGCACAGGTGATGAACGCGCTTCCCGACTGGGCCAATCAGCAGATTCGGAGTCTGGGCCTCAACGATATAGAAACTGTGCGTCAAAAAATTAGCAATGGCCTCGCCGCCAGTTTTGAAACACTGGCCGGGCAGGCGTTGAGTATCGGCCAGCGCGCCTTCTCATTTTTCATCACATTGGGCGTGATGCTGTATCTCACCTTTTTCCTGCTGCGTGACGGCAACAAGCTCTCCGCTTTGGTGGTTGATGCTGTGCCCTTGCAGTCTGAACAACGCCGGGCGCTGGCTGACAAATTCATCGCCGTGGTGCGTGCGACCATCAAGGGCAATATCATTGTTGCCATTGTGCAGGGAGGGCTTGGCGGGCTCATATTCTGGGGGTTGGGCATTGGCGGGGCGTTGCTCTGGGCAGTGTCCATGGCCTTTTTGTCGCTTATCCCGGCGGTAGGCACCGGGCTGGTCTGGGTGCCAGTCGCCATCTACTTATTCGCTACCGGCGCTTTGGCGAAAGGCGTGATCCTCGTTTTTTGCGGTGTGTTTGTTATTGGCATGGTTGATAATGTTCTGCGCCCTGTCCTTGTAGGCCGAGATACACGCATGCCTGATTATATGGTACTGATCTCTACCCTGGGTGGGCTTCAGCTGTTTGGGCTTTCCGGTTTTGTGGTTGGTCCGGTGATTGCAGCATTGTTCCTTGCGGTTTGGGAGATATTTATAGCGTCACGGAAGGTTCAGCTTGCTGGTGATATGAGGCAGGAATGACAGTTTCTATTCGAGTAGCAATGGCCGCAATAGCGGCGGGTACAATGATGATGCCGGCTGCTGTATCTGCTGTATCATCTGGCCAAATGGGCGAGGGTGGTGGCGCTGTTCTATCCGCCGCTGTAGACGCACCCAAACCAAAGCCCGCGACGGTTGTGGTAACGCTTCAAACGGCAGAAGGGCCGATCATACTGGCGCTGGAAAAAGAACGCGCGCCGATCACCACCAGGAATTTTCTGCGCTATGTTGACGGCAAACGCCTCGATGGCGTGGATTTTTATCGCGCTGTGCACATGAGCGATGACTATGGTCTGGTGCAAGCCGGGGTTCGTGATCCAGCTAAGCTCTTCCCGCCTATTGCACATGAACCGACCAGCCAAACAGGTCTTTCGCATGTTCGCGGCGCCCTTTCGATGGCGCGCGGGGCAGAGGGGACTGCGCGCAATGACTTTTTCATTTTGGCAGGCGATATGACGGCGCTTGATGCTAACCCGGAAGCACCGGGCGACAATACAGGATTCGCGGTGTTCGGACATGTGCTCGAAGGCATGGACGTGGTCGTGAAGATCATGAAAGGGCCTATTTCTCCTACGCTGGGAGCGGATTATGGCATGCAGGGGCAAATTCTGGCCAAGCCGGTCAAAATTATCACCGCGCAGCGCACACCGGATTACAAACCTCCGTTGCCACCTTCGCCAGCGCCGACAACTACAGATGATGCAATGGCTGAAACCGAAGCAGGCGGGGACGCCACTGCGGAATAGGCTTTGCTTGATAGAGGAGGTCCTGCTCTCTTGAGGCACCGTCATATCACTTGACCGGCTATAGCAAGCTGATCAAGTTCACTAATATTCAACACACCCAGCTTGCCGGAGCATCCTGAATGGCTTTTTCCAACAGACTATCTTCGCTTTCTTTCGCTTGTGCGCCTCTCGCATTGGCGCTTTCAAGTCTGGCTGCCCCGGTGGCCGTGGCGAATACGAGCGCACCTGCGCCTGCACCCGCACATGTGGGTGTGCCCACGCAGCTTCCCCGTGTTGCTGTGCCCAGCCATTATCGCATCAAGGCAAAGCCGGATGCCGCCAATCTGGCTTTCAGTGCGGAAGCGACTGTGGATATTGCCGTCAAGGAGGCAACACAGGAGATCGTGCTGAATGCTGCCGATCTGACCTTTGTATCGGCAGGCATCCGTGTCGCAGGAAAGAAGACAGTGCTCAAGGGCGAGGTTATGCTCGATGCAGAAGCGCAGACAGCGACGGTCACTTTTGCACAGCCTGTAGAGCCGGGGCATTATCAGCTGGATTTCGTCTATAGCGGCAAGATCAGCCAGCAGGCGAATGGCCTTTTTGCGCTCGACTATACCGACAGCGAAGGCGCGGACAAACGCGCACTTTTCACGCAGTTTGAAGCGCCTGATGCCCGTCGTTTCGTGCCGAGCTGGGATGAGCCGAGCTATAAGGCTACTTTTGATCTGTCCGTGATTGTGCCCAAGGGCGAGGTGGCGGTCAGCAATATGCCGGTCGTCTCCACCAGCAAGCAAAGCGACGGCACCAGCCTTGTCACCTTTGACACCAGCCCGAAAATGTCGACCTATCTGCTGTTTCTGGGCATGGGTGAGCTGGAGCGCATGACTGCCATGTCTGGAAAGACGGAAGTAGGCGTCATGACCGGCAAGGGCAATGTGAAGAAAGCGCAGCTCGCGCTCGATGCATCGGTTGAGATATTACCCTGGTTCGAAGATTATTTCGGTGTGGCCTATCCACTGCCCAAGCTCGATAATGTCGCGGGGCCGGGACAGAGCCAGTTCTTTTCGGCGATGGAAAATTGGGGGGCTATCTTCACCTTCGAGCGTGCGCTGCTGGTGGACCCCAAGTCCACATCCGAAGCCGCCAAGCGCCGTGTTTACGAAATCGCTGCACATGAAATTGCGCACCAGTGGTTCGGTAATCTGGTGACGATGAGCTGGTGGGATGACCTGTGGCTCAATGAAGGCTTTGCGAGCTGGATGGCGACCAAGGTCACGGATGTCATGAAGCCGGAATGGGAGATATTGCTCACCCGTGTTGACGGGCGTGAGCGGGCCATGGGGCTCGACGCTTACAAGACGACGCATCCGGTCGTGCAGGAAATCAAGACGGTGGAAGCGGTCAATCAGGCCTTTGATGCAATTACCTATAACAAGGGTGAAGCCGTCATCACCATGTTCGAGAGCTTTGCTGGCGAGGATGCATGGCGCGAGGGCATTCGCGCTTATGTGAAGAAGCATGCTTATGGCAATACGGTCACCAGCGACCTGTGGTCGGCTGTGGAAGCCGCCGGTGCTACAGGGCTTTCTGCCATTGCGCATGATTTTACCATGCAGCCGGGTATTCCGCTGGTCCGCGTGACCGGCGCGCAATGTGCCAATGGTATGACGACACTGACCCTGTCACAGGGCGAATTCAGCCGCGATATTGGTGCGGACAAGGCGAAGTCGTTGCGCTGGCATGTGCCGATCAAGGCGCAGGTGGTTGGCGGTGAAGAAAAGACGATGATTCTCGACGGGGTGGGCACGATGCAGCTTGCCGGCTGCGGTGCCTATGTCATCAACCTTGGGCAGGCGGGCTATTATCGCTCGCTTTATCCGGCGGACAATATATCCGCACTGAGCAAGGACTTCACGAAGCTTGCGGCTATCGACCAGAGCGGCTTGCTGGCGGATAACTGGCAGCTCGGCCTTGGCGGTTATCAGCCGATGGCGCGTTCGCTCGATCTGGTCGATGCTGTGCCTGCCGGTGCCAGCGATGTCATCCTGGCTACTGTGCCGGATTATGTTGGCGCTATTTATGGCATGTTTGACGGCGACGCCAAGACGCAGCAGCGGATATTGCATTATGCCTCAGCCAGACTGACCCCGATGCTGTCCCGCATTGGTTATGACGCACGGGCAGGCGAGGGGCCTCAGGTGCCTTTGCTGCGTCAGAGCCTTGTCGCCACGCTTGGCGAAATGGGCGACGCGGCAGTTGTGGACGAGGCGCGCGCCCGCTTCGATGCTCTGGGTACCAATTCTACAGCGCTTGATGGGCCGCTTAAATTTACATGGTTGGGCATTGTCGCCAAAAATGCCGATCAGGCGACATGGGACATGTTGCGTTCCATGGCCAATAAAGCCCCGAACGCGCTGGAGAAGGCGCAGCTTTTCAGCCTGTTAGGGCGCGCCAGAGATGAAAGGCTGAGTGCGCAGGCACTGAACCTTGCATTGACGGATGAACCGGGCAAAACGACCAGTGCGGCGATCATATCTTCTGTGTCGGTTGACCATGATATGCAAGCCGTCGATTTCGTTCTCGCCCATCGTGAGCAATATGAGGCCTTGATCGACGGTGCGGCGCGCAGCCAGGCGCTCGCGCGTCTGGGCAGGGGCTCGGCAGATGTGGCGATGGCAGATAAGCTCAATGCCTATGCCGACGCTTATCTGACAGCGGATTCTCGTAAAGTGACGGACCGGGCCATTGCTGCGGTCAAGGCCCGCGCAGCGACACGCCAGCGCCTCAAGCCCGAAATCAAGACATGGCTGGATGCAAGAAACGCACGGTAAGTTGCCACAACAGGCCGTTTGCTGATTATGGAGAGGAGGCCGTCTTTTCGGCCATGGCCCATAGGCCCCTTGCAGGCCCTGTCCATAGATATTGAAAAAGGGCGGCTCCTGATGGAACCGCCCTTTAATTTCTTCAAGCAAATTTGAAGAACTGCGTATAGTAAACTGAATTACTTCAGCTCTACGGTGCCGCCAGCTGCTTCGATCTTTGCTTTGATCTCTTCGGCTTCAGCCTTGCTTGCGCCTTCCTTGACGGCCTTGGGCGCGCCTTCGACGAGAGCCTTGGCTTCAGTCAGGCCGAGACCGGTGATCGAGCGGACTTCCTTGATGACGTTGATCTTCTTGCCACCGTCGCCGGTGAGGATCACGTCAAATTCGGTCTGCTCTTCAGCGGCCGGACCAGCAGCAGCGGCAGGACCCGCAACTGCAACAGCAGCAGAGGCCGAAACGCCCCATTTTTCTTCGAGAGCGGTAGAAAGCTCTGCAGCTTCGAGGACGGTGAGGGCCGAGAGTTGATCGACCAGAGCATTAATATCTGCCATGTATAACCTATATACCTTTCTGGGCGGAGCATGCGCTCCTAATCTTAGAGTGAATAATAAAGAACCTGTTTGCGGTTATGTTTATGCGGCCTCTTTGGTCGCATAAGCGTTGAAAACCCGCGCGAGCTGCGCTGCCGGTTCCTGAGTGAGTGTTGCGAGCTTGGTCGCCGGTGCCTGTATAAGGCCGACGAGTTTCCCGCGCAGTTCATCCAGAGACGGCATCGATGCCAGCGCTTTCACGCCATCTACATCGAGCAGTGTGCTACCCATCGCGCCGCCAACGACCTCAAGCTTGTCGTTGGTTTTTGCGAAGTCGACCACAACCTTGGCGGCTGCGACCGGATCAATCGAGGTTGCAAGGGCAACAGGACCGGTCAGCAGGTCGCTGATCGATTCATAGTCGGTATCCTTGACCGCGATCTTGGTAAGGCGGTTCTTCGTAACCTTGTAAGAAGCATCTACTTCACGCATTTTTCCACGAAGTTCGGTGGACTGTGCCACCGTCAGACCCAGATTGCGTGTCACCACGACAACCCCGGCTTCGCCAAATGTTACGTTAAGCGCAGATACTACCTCAGTTTTCTGGGTACGATCCATGCCATTCTCCAATCTCATTCCACCGGACCATCCGGTGAAACAGAAAAACAGAGCCACGCCAAAGGCATGACCCAAGCAATATCCGATGGGGGTAAGGATCGATCCCTCACTCTGGCCCAAAAAGAGCAGAAGAGGCAAAGTGCCGAATGCACGCGAAGGCGCATATCAGCGTGAAACTTTATCCCCGTCTAGGCTGGACATTAAGAAGGGCAAAATCCCTCCACCAACTGTCTCGGACGGCGCACAGCAGGGGAAGCCCCGATGTGCAGTGCAGGCCGATAGCGGAGTTTGGAAGGAATGTCGAGAGGGAAAGTCGAGAATCTAGGTGTAGAGCGAATTTCAAATTCTTAAACCGCACTAGATTCATATAGTTACTAGTGACCCTTATGGATCTGAGGTTCGCTCAGTACTTGCCGAATAATGCAGCGAACTTCAGATCCGGGTCACTAGGTCAGGCCCCTGGCCAATTGAGCATGGAATAGTGAGCGCGTTCACTCCGGATACTCAATTCCCACCACTTCATATTCCTTTTCGCCTGCGGGCAGGCGCACGGTGCGCAGGTCGCCCAGCGCAGCACCGCGCAGAGCGCGCGCCAAAGGGGCGTCCCAGCCGATCCTGCCCGACCCGGCATCGGTTTCGTCATTGCCGACGATGGTGACGATGCGCTCGTTATCGTCTTCGTCGGCAAGCGTGACTGTTGCGCCGAAATAGACGCGGGTCTTGTCCGGTTGCTGCGTGGTGTCGATGACGCGGGCATGTTTCATCTTTTTCGACAGGCGGCGGAGCTGCCCGTCAATCTCGCGCATGCGTTTGCGGCCATAGAGATAATCGCCATTCTCGCTGCGGTCGCCATTGCCCGCTGCCCAGCTCACAATCTCAACAATTTTCGGGCGTTCTTCGCCAAACAGCCGGTCATATTCCGCATGCAGGGCGGCATAGCCTTGCGGCGTGATATAGTTGGTCTTGTCGTTCATTGGGCTGCAGTTGTCAGCCTGCGTCGCTTTTACCGAGATAACGGCTCAATGGGCGCGAGAGCATGGCGCGACCAGTCTTGCGCGCTTGTAATGCATCATAAATGACCGCGTTTTCGAGCACGCGCTGCACATAATTCTTGGTCTCGTAAATCGGGATTTCCTCGATCCAGCGGAGGATGTCCGCACCCGGCTCGCGCGGGTCGCCATTGGCGCGCAGCCATTTGTTCACATTGCCGGGGCCGGCATTATAGGCTGCTGCAGCGAGCGGGTAGCTACCGCGATAATAGCTGAGCATGCGTTTAAAATAGCCACTGCCGAGCATGATGTTATAATCGGTATCGGTTGTAAGGCCGCTATATCTGTATGACAGACCAACCTTGCCGGACTGCTCGCGCGCAGTGCCGGGCATGAGCTGCATGAGGCCGCGCGCACCGGCATGGCTGACAATGGCCTTGTCAAACTGGCTTTCCTGCCGGGTGATAGAGTGGATCATCGTCCAGTTGTCCTGATGCCCGCTGGGCACATCCATCGTCGGGAAAGCGGCGAGGCTGAAGGCGGTGCTGCCGTCGTTCCGTGCCTTTCGTCCGGTCATGACGGCGAGATCGGGCCTGCGGATTTCGCTGGACAGCACATTGGTAAGGACGCGCTCTGCGTCGGTGCTGACATCGGCCGCAATAGTCCGCAGGAAGATACTCTGATCGCTCCAGCGACCGGCAACGCCCAATGCTTTGACCGCGCGGACGAGCGGGCGCTGGTTAAATGCGTTGCGCTCTGTATCGCTTATGCTTACCTTTTGCGAGAATTCAGTGGGCGCAACCATGGGCAGCGAAAGGCGCTCAAGAGCAAGTTGGCCGTAAAACTGGTCGGGATAATTGGCGGCCTGCATCAGATAGCGATCTGCCTCAGCCTTTCTGCCGGCGGCAAGCGCTGCGCGCCCGGCCCAATAATAGCCTTTGGATATGGTCTGGGGGGAGCGTGCGCCATTAGCATAGCGCGCAAACATGCCGATGGCATCCTGCGGGCGGCCCAGTTCATAATAAGCGGTTGTCCCGGCCAGCCATGCAAGGCTGGTATAATCGTCACGCTCTCCCAATGGCTGAGCGCTGACATCTGT
>Ga0209273_10000304_pt1 | contig 72586 bp, 59 predicted proteins | sample tdAd471_FD_187126 | JGI IMG/M metagenome (GOLD analysis project Ga0209273, IMG submission 187126) | Marine sediment microbial communities from the Atlantic coast under amendment with organic carbon and nitrate - tdAd47.1 (SPAdes)... | ecosystem: Environmental > Aquatic > Marine > Coastal >...
TCCCCGAGTCGGAAATTCTTCCAATCACCACCGGCAAATCGTCCACGCGAAGGGCCGCTCTCATGAGGTTCATTAACCGAGTCAGGTTGTGCTCGTAGGCGTCTGCGATGGCCCGCGTCGCGGCGCCGTCGCTCTCGCCCTGCATCCACAAGATTCCTGCCGGGATCAAGCGGTCAGACTCGCCGTCTCCGTCGATGTCGTCGGCGGCGAATGCGTTGCGAATCGTCGTGAGGAAGTGGTCGTACTGATTGACGCCCGCCCCTTCATCCTGGCCGCCGATGAAGTCCGGCTCGTAACTGCCGAACCAGCGGGCGGCCCGCTCATCAATCGAGGTTCCTCCGCGGGAATACTTGACCAGCGCGATCCTCCGGTCCGGATGGAGTTCCTTGAGCTTGCGCGCAAGAGTGAGTTCGATGCCAAAGCGGTTCGAGTACGTGTTCGACTTGCCGTCCGAGCTGAACCCGACTCCGTGCCCCGCTTGTAGCGGCGCCCAAAGGCCCCGTCCGCCGTGCGTGTCCGTGTCCGGCGCCGGGTCGCCGTGGAAGATGTAGACGTCGTCGGATTGCCGCTTCAACTCTGAGGGAAGCTCCTTCACGTAGCCGTAGCCGTCCATATTGGACTGCCCGCCGAGGTAGTAGACGTGGAAATCAGTCGCCGACAGCATGGCCGGGACGAGGGCTAGAAGCAAGATGCGCATCGACCGTTAGTATGGCCGAATCCGGGGCGGGAGCGGATCGCGAGTCTCGATGGTCTTCAACAAGAGAAGCTTCCGCATCTCATCGAGCAACGGGCGCGCAGCGGGCGACCGCGCGATGTTGCGCAACTGGTGGGGATCTCGATCGAGGTTGAACAACAACTCCTCGCCGTTCGCATAGACGGCGTAAGTCGCTCGCTTGGAGCGCAGGATCTTGTTCTTCATGCCTTGCATGTAGATCGTTCTACGGCCGTGGCCCCCAGCCATGACGTCGGTGAGCGAGAGGCCCTGATTGCCGGCGGTCTGCTTCAGCCCCAGCATCTTCATCAAGGTGGGCATCACGTCCAGAATCTCGACGAGTTCGTCAGTCTTGGCACCTTTGGGAACTCCCGGCCCCCGGAAGATCAGTGGAATGCGCATGGCGCCGTCGTAGGGGCGATCGCTCTTGCCGGCGATGCGGTGGTCGCCCAGGTAGTCGCCGTGATCGGACGTCACCACAAAGATCGTGCGGTCCAGCGCACCGGCCTCTTCTACAGCATCGATGATCCTCCCGATGTTGTGGTCGAGATGGGTCACCATGGCGTAGAAGTAGCGCCGGTAGTCGTCCCACTCGGCATCGGTACGCGAGAGCAGACTCTGCATCCCACGAGCGAAGTTGGGCGGCAGCAAATCAAGCTCCTCCTCGGACCAATGCATCGGCGGTAACTCGCGCCCTTTGTATTCGTCGAGCGCCGATTGCGGCGGATTGAGCGGCGGATGCGGCGCATAGAAGCCCGCATGCACGAAGAACGGCCGGTCGGGTTGGCGGCGGGTCGTATCTTGGATAAAGGTGATCGTCTCCGTCGCCACCCACGAGGCGTGAGTCGTATCGTCGGTTCCTTTGAAGACGTAGTATCCACGGCGGCCCGCCTCGCCCGGCATTGCGACTCGGGCGTTCTCGCGAACCTCTTCACCCTGGGCCCACAGCCAACGTCCGAAGGCGTCGTCGTAGGGGCCGGGTTCGTCCGATAGTCGCATCTGGTGGAAGCCGTACGGCCTGTAGGGTTCGCGGTGACTGCGGTCCTTGTGCGGCATAAAGTGTAGCTTGCCCATCTGGCCGGTGTAGTAGCCGGCGTCGCGCAACACATGCGTCAAAGTTACTTCGTCCTCGGGCATCATGATGCCGTTCGAGACCAGACCGTGGGCATTCGGATAGCGGCCGGTCATGAGCGAGGCTCGGTTGGGAGTACACGCCACACCGACGGTGAACGCCGAGGTGAAGGTGACGCCCTCTCGCACTAAACGATCCATGTGGGGCGTGACGATCGCCGGGTTCCGGTTGGCCGCCACGTGGTCCCAACGGAGGTGGTCGCCGGTGATCAGTACGATGTTCGGAAATTCCTCAACCGAGGGCAGGTTCTCGGGCGGGAAGTACTCGGCTTGGGGTAGGGCGGGGAGCGCCGCCAACAGCAGTGCGATCGAGAGTCGAAGCATGGTCTGTCCGTCTATTCGGGCAACAGGAAATGAAGGTTGCGGTACTCCATCTTCACGTCGGATTGGCGCGAATTTAGTTGCAGTGCGATGTGTCCCGATTTCGGGCCCGGATCATTCTTCACTTCGGCCGTCTTGGTCCCGTTGACGTGGACTACGATGCGCCCGCCGTGCGCGTGGATCACAAGCTCATTCCAGTCGTCGGCTTTGTAATAGTAGGCCTCGTCCGACGGACCGGTGTGCTGCAACCAGCCTCGCCCGGCGACTTCTTGCAATCCGCCAGGGTCGCGGGTCGGGTCGACCTCGATCTCGTTCCCGCGAATCCCCTTCGTCTGCTCCTTGCCGAGGTCGATCGCTCGGAAGAAGACGCCGCTGTTGCCCGACGAAGCTCGATACTCCAGCCGCAGCGTGAAGTCCGCGTACCGGCCGGGGCTGACCAAGAAGCCGCCAGCCGACCCCTTCTCGGCGGTCAACGTCGCCGTAGTCCCTTCGACGGACGCCGAACCGCCGCCACGGTGCTCCCAGCCCGCGAGCGAGACGGGCTTCCAGACGTGCTTGCCTAGATCGGCGATCTGAATGTTCTTCCAGGCGACCTCCGCGGGCGTATCGCCCTTGAACGAGTGCACCTGGAATCCGAAGTACCCGGCGGCGTCCATCGGATCGACAACGTCCGCACAGGCAACTCCGTTCACCCAAGTGCGAAGGCGGTCGCCCCGGGCATCGACGCGGTAGCGATTCCACTGCCCGTCCTTGAATGCGGTCGAGCAGCCGGGGAGATCGACCACATCCTGCAGCCACCCTCGTCGCGCTTCGTCAAAGATGCCGCCGGCGGAACCGTCCGACTCCGCAGCGATCTCGACTTGATAGCCGTGCATGCGGTCCTTCGGGAAGGTTCGCTCGCGTCGGCCGTTGTTGATAATGACCGTCTTGGTTTCAGCCGGGTATTCGTGGCTTCGGATCTGGACTCCCGAGTTCAGCCGCGGGTCCATCTTGACGTCGAACTCGAGGACGAAGTCGCCATATTCTTTGTCCGGCCCCAGGAACGTGTTTGGGCTTCCCGCCTTGGTTCGTCCGACGAGGGCGCCGTCCTCTATCCGGTAATCCGCAACGCCCGATCTCTTGACCCATCCGTCCAGGGACTTGCCGTCGAAGAGGGGGTGCAGTTCCTGGCCGGAAAGCGCGCCGGCGAGAAGAAGGACCAAGGCGAACCGATGCATCGCCTGAGAGCTTAGCAAGGCCGCTGGAGGCGGTTGTGAAATGGGGCGGCGCCTCCGCGAACGTTTTTCGGCTCTACGCGGCGGCTTGTCGCTGAATCAGGTGGTTTCGGGAAGACGGTATGGTACACCCATTTGCGCGGCGCAACTCATTGCCAGGCTGCGGCGTTGCAGGTCACGTATCGTGACACCTGCCACTGTATGCCGCTTGGGAAGTCGGATCGACTCCCCGTCTCCAATGATGATCTTAGTGCCGGCGTCGTCTTCCACCACCACTCTGATGTCGTGGTAATAGATGGTCCGTGCATGGAAGAACCAGCGGCGGAAGGAAATTCCGTGATCATGCAACCGGGTCTCGCAAAACAGTTGCGGCCACCATGGAGATGAAGCCAACAGAGCCAGCGGAAACATACTGATGACACCCTGCAGTGAGTGGAAAGATTCAGGCCAGCCAGCGGCACCGATACCCAACGCAACGGAGCAGGCGACGATTGGAACAATCCCATGCTTCGATTGACGGAAGTGACGCGAGCGCCGAGACCCCAGGGCCGTGGGCCGAGGTGGATTGGCGCTTGTCTCTTCCCAGCGGCGTTTCTGATCGTCCCGATCTGTCGACATGAGCCAGTCGATAGTAGGGCCGAGTGATCCCTCAGAAGCGGGGTATCCATAGCTCCCGATCAGACGGCTAAATCGCGAGCGGCGGCCTCTCCGTTCATTGCGCCAATCGTAGACCGAGAATCCGTCGATCCATGGCGGATAGATGAACCGGCTATCGCATCCCCGTTCCATGTTCCAACGCCCCCACGCCGGGTAGAGCCGGAGATGCTCGTCGCGTAGGAAGATGCGCAGTTCGGACAGAAGTGTCTCTGTGAGTTGGGTCTCGTAGATGAATCCGTATTCTTGGCGGGTGAGGAATGTGAGCCAGCAGTCCATGTCCGGCAGGAATGGATCGGTATCGTCTGGATAACGAACATGGGCCGCGACCGCCAACACCTCCTCGAACGAATGCTCGAAATCGCCGAGTATCGAGCTAACGCCCCTGAGGATCTGGCCATCACAAGAAACATCGCGCCAATCGGCTGTCGGGACTCCGGGCGAACCTTGCTGCCTGGCCTCCATGGGCTCAGCCAGAGTAGCAGCAAGCAGAGGTTGGGAATTAGGTTTCAGGTGGAGGGTCAGAGCACCTGAAGCGCGCCGGATTCCGAAAGCACGACCTTGTTGCGGCCGGACCGCTTGGCCTTATAGAGGGCGTTGTCCGCCTGTCGAACGAGGTCCTCGGGCGCGCTCTCTGCCGACGGAACGCAGCTCGCAACGCCCACGCTAATCGTCATGGCCAGATCGGGCGCAAGGGTACTGGTCAGCATGGACGCCTGCAGCCGAACGTCGTCCAGCGATTGCGCCGCAGCCTCGCCGGAAGTCTCCGGAAGAAGGACCGCAAATTCGTCGCCGCCTAAGCGGGCCACGAGGTCAGGGGGGCGGCGCGCGGCGTTCTGCAGAGCGCTCGCCAGACCGCTGAGGCATTGGTCGCCGACCGGGTGACCGTGGATGTCGTTGATCTCCTTAAAGCGATCCAAATCCACCATCGCGACGGTGATCGGTTGTCCGGTGCGCCGAGCCCGACTCCATTCCTCAGCGAGCGCGTCGTTGAAGCTGCGACGATTTCCGGCGCCGGTGAGCACGTCGACGTTGGACTGCTGCTCAAGCAGCGAGTTCGCCTCGGCCAACTGGCCAAGGGCCGCTTTCAACTCCTTGGTTCGCTCGCTCACTCTTCCTTCGAGGAGCGCTAAGTCCGTATGAATTTCCTTGGCGCGCTGCCGGATGAATAGGTGGGTCAAGATGAGCAGCGTCAACGACGAGAACGTGAGGACGAGCGGATAGGCCGGCCGTGGGCTCGGGCCGTATAAGACCATCCCGCCGACCAGGCTGCTCAGTTGTGTGGCTGCCATGCATCCCAGTGCCGCCAACATCAGTCTCCGTTCGCCGCCGTGCACGAGGCGATACGCCAGCGCTAGTCCCACGGCCAGGCATGTGAACCCCACTAGGTCCAAAGCGCCGTGGAGATGAAAAGGATTCATGGATGGGTCAATGGGATGCGGCGGACGACCGGCTGGGCCCAGAGCCATAACCATCAACGCCGTGGCGCCCAAGGCTCCCATGGAGCAGATCCAGTATTTTTGAGCTGGTTGTCTCTGGTCGAGGAGATAGCGCATGAAGCCGGCGGCGAGCGTCACCGATACGATCTGACTAGGCAGGGTTTCAAGCAGTCGCATTCCCAACGGCGGAACTATGGGAATCTGGGCGGGGCCGTGAGCGCGAAGCGCCAGCGTCAGCAGTACGGATAGCATGCCGGCAATCAGCCCCCACTCGATCCACTTTTGTCGCGTGCGATCGTCGCCACGGGCCGTCGACCGCGCGTAGAAGTACAGCAGCAGACACAGGAGCAAGCAAAAGGTATGAGGCGAACCGATCAATTGAAGGCCGCTATGCGGTCCGCCTCCTGGACCGGGGCCCGGGGGGCGGACCGCGAGGGCTTGCAGTAGAACGATCGTCTGATCCGGCACGACTGGGTCTAGGTTCACTGGGCCGCCCCTTGCCCAGATACTAGGAATTTACCTGAGATGCAAAAAAGCGCCTCAGATGCTCAGTACGGGAACCGGAGATTCGCGAATGAAGTCGTACCCGTCTCCATGTGGCCGGTCAAGGACGCTCGATCGGACGCTCCTGCCGACGACCAGTAGGTCGGCGTCAAGTGCTTCCACCGATCGCATGACCGTGTCCACAGGGCTACCCATTACTACATGCACGTCGGCTTCGATCCCAGTCTGCTTCAGCATGTCTTCGAGGGCGTCCCTGCGACGCTTCTCCACTTCCTGCGGCGTCTCCACCGGAACGCCTTCCCAGGCCGCGAGTTCGCCGGTTGAGGGCGAATGGATGACGTGCAGTTGAGCCCCGAGGACGGCGGCCCAATCGTTGGCTTCGGCGAGCACCTTGCGCGCGTGGTCGTGGTCGCCCAGCCCGATGGCGCAGGCTATTGTGCGGTACCCCTCCGCGCCGCCGAACGCAGGCGCCGTATCCAGATGGACGCCGGTGAGGATCGGGATAGCGGTGTCATGCAGGGTCTTCGAGGCTACCGAGCCCAGTAGGAATCGCCGGAACAGTCCCCGACCGTGGGTCGGCATGACCAGCAGATTGACGTCGTTCTCCTCGGCCGTACGGCAGATGACGGTAGCCGGGTCGCCCTCGCGCACGAGGCAGTCGACGCGTCCCTGAGGCGCGATTCGGGCCGCCATCTCGCCGAGGAGTTGGGCGGCGCGCTTCTCCTCTTCCTTGTGGATGTCGGCGGGCAGCACAACATCCATGGGTGCGAGGGCGGGGTAGAGTTCGGACGGCCGAACGTAAAGCAGTAGAAGTCTTGAGTCGAAGACTCGAGCCAACTCGGCTGCGTGAAGAGCGACTTGTTCGGAGCGGTCCGAGAAGTCGACGGGAGCCAGGATCGTTTTGATATCCAGCATGATCAACGCCCTCCAGACATTGGATGACGGAGGGCGTTGGAAGTTGCGGAAATCGACCGGGACTAGTCGGCTTTTTGCGGGACGCGAATCACCTGACCGGGATAGATCAGGTCGGGATTCTGGATCACTTCACGATTGGCGTCAAACAACGTTTCCCACTTGGCGCCGTTGCCGTAGTACTTGGACGCGATCTTCCAGAGAGTGTCGCCGCTGACGATGGTGTAGAACTGGAATTCCGGCTCCGGCGGGGCCTCCGGCTGCGGCTTGACCGAAAGATGGTCGTCGTTGACTTTCTCGACGTCTTTCAGGTTGCCGGCAAGCAGGACGCATTTCTGCTTGGTGGCGCCCGAGTCGACCTGCCCGCCCAGTGAGACCAGTCCGTCTTCGTACTGGACGGTCAAGTTCTCGACCCGGTCTCCAAGCAGCTCGACGATGTTCTTCTGGATCGCGGCGGCCTGCTCGCCGTCATCTCCCAGGATTGACTTTCCGATGTTGCGAACGAAATCAAACAAACCCATAAATGCAAACTCCTTAGTGCTGACTACGTATGTTGATTATTGACAATGCTGCGCTCGGAGTTCGAGCGCCTCAGGCATCCATTCTTGCAGTTGACGGATGCGCGTCTCGTGGCTGGGGTGCGTGGACATGAATTCAGCGGGCTGTCCCCCGCCGCTCGCTTCGCCCATGCGGACCCAAAGCTCGGGGGCCTCGGTCGGATCAAAGCACGACTTGGCCGCATAGACCAGGCCGATGTAGTCCGCTTCGGATTCATGATCGCGGGAGAACGGCAACAAGACGCCGTACTGCGCGCCGACTCCCAATGCGCCCATGACGGCGGCCTGCGTCGTGCGGTCCATATCGCTCAACGCCATTCCAGCGGCGAGGGTGCCGAACTGCATGAGCTTCTGATGAGCCATGCGCTCGGCTCCGTGGCGCGCGATGGCATGTGCGATCTCATGCCCCATGATGGCGGCCAGGCCGTCGACGTTCTTGGCGACGGGAATGATCCCGGTGTAAACGGCGACCTTGCCTCCCGGCAGGCAGAATGCGTTGGCCTGGTCGGACTGGATGACGTTGAATTCCCAGTCGAAGCCGGGATCTTCAGAGACGGCCGCGATGCGGCGGCCGATCTCTCGGACTTGGTCTACGATCTCCCCGGAACGCAGGACCGCCTCCTGACTCAGAATTTGTTGATAGGACTGAAAGCCCAGCGCCGCTTCTTGCTCACGATTCATGTCCACAAGTTGGGTGCGGCCCGTGTGCGGCACGACCTCCTGGTTGGCGAACCAGTAGTACCCGGCGTAGAGCAAGAACAACACGATGGGCAGGAGCTTGACGCCCCTTCCACGGCGGCGTCCGCCGGAAGTGGTCCTTCTTCGTCGAAACACGATCGCCTATCCTCGCGGAGCTAGAAGAACTTGCGCGCGATGTTGAAGATGTCGTCGACTGCCGAACCGTCGCCGTCGGCGTCGAGCATCGGACCCAACAGGCCCATAAGATCACCGGAAGGTGCGGCTCCGGCTCTCGCGGAGCTAAAGGCGCTGTTGGAGGCGGTCTGCTTACTCAAGGCTCCCATCGCCATCGAGGCCACCACGGGGAGCATCTTCTTGAGGATGTCCGAGCCAATTCCGGTCTGCTCGGAAGCTCGGCTCGCAGCGGCGCGGCTGACGTCCTTACTTCCGAGGAGGTGGCTTAAAATGCCGATGCCGTCCTGCGCGGTTTCCGGACGGCCAAGAGTCTCGGGCTGATCGAGGTACTTCTCGTGGCCGCCCTTGCCGAGGGCTCCGAGCAAGCTCTCCAATCCGCCCGGCTGCGCCGCATTCCGCTTGACGCCGCCGGCGAGAGCGGGCAGCAACCCTTTGACCGCGGCGGCGGCTTGGTCCTCATTGAGTCCAAAGTTCTGCGCTAGGCCGCGCACGGCGCCTCCGCCTTGTGCGCTTAGGATCGATTCCAAAAGGTTCATTGCCGCCTCAGTTTTCTGAAAAGTAGGATGGTGTGCCGTTGTGTGTCCGCGTCAAAAAGAGAGCGGACTTAACAGAGTAATTCGTGCCGCAGAATGTAGCCTCCGTACCCTAGCATGAAATCTGCGGGAAGCAAACTCGCGGGCGTCGGTCTACATGTAGCCGCCGCCGCCTTCCTTGGGGCCTTCACCGACCGGAAACGCCGCCCGCATGGCCTTCCAGCCGTTTACGAGTACGGAGGCGTCCGTTCCGCAGAACAGGAGTCGGGCGCCGTGTTCTTTGCATTTCTGAAGCATCTCTACATTGCCCGCATGGACGCCGGGGGCGACGCCGTTTTTGTCGCACGCTTCGACCATTTTATCGAATGCATCCCAGAATTTAGGGTGGTCAAACTGTCCGGGGATGCCCAATGAGACGGAAAGGTCGAAGGGGCCCACCATGGTGGCGTCCACGCCTTCCAGGGCGGTGATGTTCTCCACGTCGTCGACGAAAGACTGGGTCTCCATTTGGAGGATCACCATCGATTCGTCATTGGCGGACTCCATCTCTTTGAGGGCGCCGTTGAAGTTGAAATCGGTGACGATGCTGCGCAGGCCGTAACCGCGATTGCCGAGGGGAGGGAACTTGGTGCACTGGATGATGTGCCGAGCTTGTTCGATGTTCTCGACGCGCGGGCAGATAACGCCCATCGCTCCGTTGTCGAGGGTTCGGGCGAGGTAGTGATATTCGTTGACCGTGACTCGTACGAGGGGCGTTACGTCGGCGGCGCGGGCGACGCGGGTGAGCGTCTGCACGTCGGCGAAACTGGGGCGGCCGTGCTCGGTGTCGAGGAAGAAATGGTCAAATCCGGCGGCTTTGAGTGCGGCGACGACTTCCGCGCCGACGTAGTCGGTGACGCAGGTCCCGAGGACCCATCCGCCTTCTTTGAGCTTGCGCTTGATGGTATTGGACTGCATGGTGGAGGCCCATTTGTACCATACGAATCGGACCTAAAGCAGGAACGGCGACACGTGTAGTTGACGCTGTGTTTTCGCCCTTGGTAGCTTGAGTGTTCGTCGGCTTGTGAATGGCCCCAGACACCCCACCTCCCGCGCTAAAAAAGACGCCGCTATACGAAGTTCACCGCTCGTTGGGGGCGCGAATGGTCGACTTTGGCGGTTGGGACATGCCGGTCCAGTATGGCGGGCTGGTGGCCGAGCATCAGGCGGTCCGTCAGCGTGCCGGGCTCTTCGACGTGAGCCACATGGGGCAGCTCGAGATCAAAGGTCCCGATGCCCTTGATCTGGTCGAGCGAGTCAGCTCGAACCGGGCTGCAAGCCTGAAGGACGGACAGGCCCAATACTCAGGTCTACTGAACGAGCGCGGCGGGTTTATCGACGACCTTCTGGTCCACAGGATTTCCGACGAACGCTACTTTCTGTGCGTGAACGCGTCGAATCAGGACCGTGACTTCGAGTGGATCGTCGAGCACAACGATTTCGAGGCGTCGGTTGAGAACGTCGGCGAGAGCTACGCGCTGTTGGCGGTCCAAGGACCCCGGGCGCGGAGGATCGTTCAGTCGCTGACGGACGCGGATCTGGATGCGGTTCGCTACTACTGGTTTGTGGAGTGCACGTTCGCGGGGACGCATACGATTCTGGCTCGAACCGGCTACACGGGCGAGGACGGTTTCGAGGCCTATGTGCCGGCGGAAGACGCCGCTGACGTCTGGGCGAAGGTGATGGCGGCGGGCGAGCCCCACGAGATCGCCGCCTGCGGCTTGGGTGCGCGGAACACTCTGCGTCTTGAGGCCGCGATGTCCTTACACGGTCATGAGATCGACGAGAACGTAACGCCCTGGGAAGCCGGGCTGGGACGTTTCGTCAAATTGGACAAGGGCGATTTTGTCGGACGCGACGCCTTGGTTCGTCAGAAGGAGGCCGGCGTCGAGCGAAAGATCGCGGGCTTCGAGATGCGCGGGCGTGGGATTGGCCGCGACGGGTATCCGGTCTTCGCCGGCGATCGACAGATCGGGCAAGTGACCAGCGGCGGTCCGGCTCCGTCGCTCGGCAAGAATATCGGCTTGGCGATGCTGGCGGCGGAACACGCCGGAGTGGGCAGCGCGATCGAGGTGGAAGTGCGCGGTCGGCGCATTGAAGCTGAAACCGTCAAGAGGCCGTTCTATACGAGGAGCAAGGGCTAACAGATGACCTACCCAGCGGATTATCGCTACACGAAAGAGCACGAATGGGTGAAGTTGGAGGGCGACGAGGCGCTCGTCGGTATCACGCATCACGCTCAGGACCAGTTGGGCGACGTGGTGTTTGTGGAACTCCCGAAGGCGGGATCCACTCTGAGCGTCGGCGACTCGTTTGGGACGGTGGAGTCCGTCAAGGCCGTCTCGGATCTCTACGCGCCGGTCAGCGGCGAAGTTGTCGAGGCGAACGACGATCTCGTCGACGAGCCGGAGAAGCTCAATGAATCACCGCACGAAACCGGGTGGTTAGTCCGCGTGAAGGTAGCGGCGAAAGAAGAGATTGAGAAGTTGATGACCGCCGCCGACTACGAGAAGTACGTCGCCGCCGAAACGGAGTCTTAAGCGGTTGCGATATCTCCCAAAATCCCCCGACGAGCGCGCGCAGATGTTGGCGTCGCTCGGGTTTGAGAACCCGGAACAACTCTTCGAGAATCTGCCCGCCGCAGCTCGTATCCAGCAGCCCCTGGATATTCCCAACGGACAGAGCGAGTACGAGATCATCGACTACTTCAAGGCGCGCGCTGCGGAGGGCGCCGACGGCTATGCGTCTTTCTTGGGGGCGGGCGCCTACCGGCATTTTCGTCCGGTCGTGATCGACCCTTTGGTGACGCGCGGCGAGTTCCTCACCTCCTACACGCCCTATCAGGCCGAGATTTCGCAGGGGGTGCTGACGACGATCTTCGAGTTCCAGACGATGGTGGCGCAGCTAACCGGGATGGAGGTCGCCAATGCCTCGATGTACGACGGCTCGACGGCGACTCCGGAGGCCGCCATGATGGCTGCTCGCGTGACCCGCCGCGAAAAGGTGATCGTCGCGGGCGCTTTGCATCCGGAGTACGGCGAGGTGCTGGACACCTACTTGAGTCGCCAAGGCCTGGCGGTCGAGCGGACGAAGTATGATCCGGCGACCGGGCAGGCGGATCTGGAAGACCTCGCCGGACGGATCGACGATGAGACGGCGGCTGTATTGATCCAGTCGCCGAACTTCTTCGGCGTTGTGGAGAATTCCGAAGCGGTCGCCGAACTCGCGCACGAGAAGGGCGCGCTGCTTGTGGTGATGTTCACCGAAGCGGTCGCCCTAGGACTGCTAGAGCCGCCCAAAGGAGCGGACATCGTCGCGGGAGAGATGCAGTCGTTTGCGCACCCGCCCAGTTACGGCGGCCCCTCGTGCGGGGTACTGGCGACTCGCCAGAAATATATTCGGCAGATCCCTGGACGGCTCGTCGGCGAAACGCTGGATGAAGACGGCAGGCGGGCGTTCTGTTTGACCCTAGCCACGCGCGAGCAACACATTCGCCGAGCCAAGGCGACGTCGAATATCTGTACCAACCAGGCGTTGGTCGCGCTGATGGCGACCGTCTTCATGTCGGTATACGGCAAGCGCGGGTTGCGCGAATTGGCGGAGCAGAATCTTTCAAAGGCTCGGTTCTTGCTGTCGCAGCTCGAAGGTCGCGGCGCAGAGCTTGTGTTCTCGGGGAACACGTTCAATGAGTTTGTGGTTCGACCGGCGTCGGGTTCGGCCGAGGCCGTCAACCAACGAGCGCTTGAGCGGAACGTCGTCGGCGGACTGGACCTCGGGCGCTTCTATCCGGAACTGGCCGGAGCCATGTTGGTTTGCGCCACGGAGATGAATACGCGCTCCGAGATGGAGCGGTTCGCGGAGGCTTGGTAGTTGCACATGACGAAGCGACCGCAGAGCGCGAAGATCCAAAAGGTCCGCCCCCACCAGACGCAGAACGAGCTGTTGCTGTTCGAGCGTTCCTCGGCGGGGAAGGTGGGCTACCAGCTACCGCCGCTCGATGTACCGGCGGTCGATCCGGACGAGGCCCTCGGCGCGGACAACGTACGCGCGGAGATTAGCGATTTTCCAGAAGTCAGCGAGGTCGACGTCATCCGCCACTTCACGCGGCTCTCGACCTGGAACTACGCGATCGATCTAGGCTGCTATCCGTTGGGTTCTTGCACGATGAAGTACAATCCGCGGCTCAATGAGCACGTCGCGCGATTGGAGGGTTTGGCTTGGGCGCATCCCTACCAGCCGGAGGCGCTGTCGCAAGGCTGCCTGCGGGTTCAGTACGACCTCGAGCAGTATCTAGCTGAGATTTGCGGGATGGATGCCGTGACGTTGCAGCCGGCCGCGGGTGCGCACGGTGAGCTGACCGGCATTCTGGCTGTGCGGTCCTACCTGGAATCGCAGGGCGACGCGCGAAAAGTGGTCCTGGCTCCGGACTCGGCCCACGGGACGAACCCGGCGACGGCGGCCATTGCGGGGTATCAAGTCAAGGAGATCCCATCCAACAGCCGCGGCACGGTGGATTTCGCGGCGCTGGAGGCTGCAGTGGACGATTCGGTGGCTGCGTTGATGGTCACCAATCCGAACACCGTCGGGATCTTCGAGGAAGACATCCAGAAGATTGCCGATCTGTTGCACTCGCGCGGCGCGCAGCTTTACATGGACGGCGCGAACATGAATGCATTGGTGGGGTGGGCGCGTCCGGGCGACTTCGGCGTCGACGTGATGCACCTCAATCTGCACAAGACGTTCTCGACGCCTCACGGCGGCGGCGGACCCGGTGCGGGGCCGGTTGCCGTGGCGCCGCACTTGACTCCCTTCCTACCCAAGCCGCGTGTATTGCAGAGCGAAGACGGCACGTACCGACTGGAGCATGACCTCCCTGAGAGCATCGGCCGCGTGCGGGCGTTCTACGGGAACTTCGGAGTCCTCGTGCGTGCCTTGGCCTACATCCTGGCGCACGGCGGCGACGGTCTCCGGAATGCGACGTTCGACGCTGTTCTGAACGCCAACTACATCCGCAAGGGCCTGGAGGATTCCTACAATCTGCCGTATTCCGGGGCCTCCATGCATGAGGTTGTCTTTAGCGATGAACGGCAGCTGAAGAACGGTATCAAGACGGGCGACATCGCCAAGCGGCTGATCGATTACGGATTCCACCCCTACACGGTGAGTTTCCCGTTGATCGTGCACGGCGCTTTGATGATTGAACCGACCGAGACGGAGAGCAAGCAGGAGTTGGATCTGTTGATCGACGCTCTGCGTGCGATTGCGGACGAGGCTGAATCGGACCCCGAACTAATCCGGGAGGCGCCGACTTCAACGCGTACGTCTCGCGTGGATGAGACCCGCGCGGCGCGCCAACCGATTGTGCGTTGGCGACCGGCATAGTCGCCGTTCTCCGCGGCGACTCACCGTTGCTACCCTAGGCGCTTGCGGCGTGACCTCGCCATTCTGTTCGGCTTTATGTTGCTGCTGCGGCTGCCGTTCTTATGGACGATGCCGGTGCAGGGCGACGACGCTTACTATCTGCTGATTGCAGAGAATGCGCGTGTTGATCCCTTGCACCCGCTCGATTTTTCGTTTCGGCTGCAAGGGCAAACCGTCTGGGCCGCCGGACACACGCGCCCGCCGCTGAATGGACTGCTGTTGGCGGCGCTGATCGAGTTGTTCGGCGGCGTCGACGAAGTGAAGCTGCATCTTGCATATCTGTTCTGGTCGTTGCTGGCTGTCGGTTCGATGTACGCGCTCGCTCGGCGCTTTACCCGGAAACCGCTCTGGGCGGCGCTCCTGTTTTGCGCCGTCCCGGCTTTCGTCGTCAACGGCGCCAAGCTGGAGGCCGATCTTCCGCTCCTGGCTTTTTGGACGCTCGGCGCGGCCCTCTTCGCACATCAGCGGTTTCTGCCGGCAGCGGGCGCCCTGGCGCTGGCGGGGTTCACCGGCTATCAGGCGGTTTTGGCGGTGCCGATTCTGGCCCACTTGGCCTGGTACCAACACCGGCGCGAACCCCGCGCATGGTTGGCCGTCTTCGCGGCGCCGATGTTGGCCGTGGCGTGGCAGATCTTCGAGCGTGTGACGACCGGCACGGCGCCGATGGAAGTCTTAGGAGGCTACACGACGGAGTACGGTTTGCTCGCGCTCGAGCGCAAATGGAACAGCTCGCTTGCGTTGCTCGGTCATCTTGGTTGGACGGTCTCGCCGTTGGCGGTGCTCATCGGGTTTCGGCGGCGTGTGCCTGCAATGATTGCGTGGTTTGCCGCGGGCGTGCTGGCTGCTTTGTTGCCGGCGGAGTACGCATTGAACGAGAGGCTGCTCTACCTGATTTCGGCGGGCAGCGGCCTGTTGGTGTTGCTGGAGGCGGCCCGCTTGGCCTGGTTGGAGAAGGAGCGCGACTCGGGATTTGTGGGGGCCTGGGTGGTGGTGTTCTTCCTGGGGAGTTTGGCGCTTTTCTACGCGGGCTCGGCGCGATACTTGCTTCCGCTGGCCCCAGCGGTGGCCCTGATGGCAGTGGAGCGCCTTTCATCGAGGTGGGTCTTTGCGGGTGCGCTCGTATTGAACATGATGTTGGGCAGCGGTCTGGTCAAGCAGGAGGCCGCAAATGCCACAGCACATCGACTCGCGACGCAGGACGTCGCGAAAGTCATGAGCGGGCGAGGCTGGACGGATGCGGAGTGGGGCTTGCGTTACTACCTGGCTCAGATTGGAGTCGAACCGTTGCTTGCCGGACAGCAGGTTTCGGACGGCGCTGTGGTTGTCGAGTCGTCGCTGGCTGCAACGGTTCCCTACGCCATTTCGGGGCAGAAAGAGAAGGTTCTGAGCATCGACATAGAGCAGTTTCCGTATTGGCCCCGAACGATCGGGCCCGGCACGCATTCCGGCTACTCCTCTTCCGAGTATGGAGTGTTGCCGTTTGGAATCGGCGGGACCCTGTGGGATCGCATTGAGGTGTTTGAGGTGGGAGCGCCTGAGCCGACGCTTTCGTATCTTTCACTCGGCGAGGCGGAGGCCGACGCGCATTTGCTGACTGGTTTCTATCCTTCGGACGGCGCCGAATGGCGTTGGATGCGCTCCAGCGCCTCGGCCGTCTTGCTGGCTCCGCCCGCGGCGGCGAGCTTCAGGCTTCAGTTCCACATTCCCGAGGACGCTCCCGCCCGCAAGGTGAGCGTGGAGATCGACGGCCGAACCGTCGCGGAAGGGGAGTATGCGTCAAGCGGCGGATACCTCCTCGAGGGCGCGATCGACTTTGACTTGGAAGGTGCGGCGCGGATTACCTTGCGCGCTGATCCGCCTTACTCGCCGCCAGGCGATGATCGGGAGCTGGCAATCATCGTCATTGGCTTTGGCTTCCAATAGCGCTGGTTGAGGTTTAGACGGCGACGCCGTCCAGTGTCTCCGAGACCAATTCGAGCAACTTGCGGGGCGTGTACGGCTTCGAGAGGAACCTGCCTAGTCGCGTGGACTCATCCTCGGCGGCGTGTCCGCTGGTAATGATGATCGGCGTCTGGACTCCGCGACTGCGAAGTTCCTGGAGCACTTGGCGTCCGGTCCTGCCCGGCATGGCGTCGTCCAGCAGCAGGAGGTCGAACCGGGCGGCCCCGCGCTCAAACTCGCTCAAGGCTTGGCTTCCGTCCGCGGTTTCCACCACAGCGTAGCCCTGGTCACGAAGAATGCGTGCGGTGAGGCGGCGGACGGCCTCCTGGTCGTCCGCCAGCAGGATTGTGGAGGACCCACGACCGAAGCGGTGGTCGTCCTCTTGGGCAGGCATGGATGGAGCTGCTTGTTCGCTGCGCCGCAGGTACAGCGAGAAGCAGGCGCCCTCGCCGGGCTCTGAAGTCACCTCAAGGCCTCCGCGGTGCGTAGTGACGATGCCATAGACGACCGAGAGGCCCAGGCCGGTTCCTTTACCCACAGGCTTGGTGGTGTAAAAGGGCTCGAAGATTCGCGATTGTATATGGGCCGGCACGCCGGGGCCGTCGTCGCTCACGGAGATCTGCAGCCAGTCCCCGGGCTCGGCCCAACCGTGCGACTCGCAGAACTGGGCGTCGATCTCGGTGTTACGGGCTGTACAGCGGATCGCGCCCGACTCTCCCACGGCGTCTCGGGCGTTCACCAAGAGATTCATGACGATCTGTCCGATCTGGCCCTGGTCGACGTCCGCGGGCCAGAGGTTTGGCGCAAAGTCGGTTTGCAGTGAGATCTCCGAGGAGAGACCATGCCGGAACAGCTCGACAGATTCTTCCAGTCTTTGGATCAGGTTCGCGGGCTCGATCGCCGCCGTCCTCTTGCGGCTGAAGTTGAGAAGCTGCTGCGTCAACTCGGCTGCGCGGTCGGCGGCGGTTTCCGCATCGCGCAAGCCGGGTTCGGCGGCGTGCGCGGATCCCAGGCGCATCCGTGTGAGCGAGATGTTTCCGATGATGGTGGTGAGCAGGTTGTTGAAGTCATGTGCAATGCCGCCCGCCAGCGTGCCTACCGCCTCCATTTTCTGTGACTGCAGCAGTTGCTGTTCGAGCATCTTGCGCTGCGTGACGTCGGCGACCATAGATGCGATCGCGGTTACATCGCCGCGTTCATTGAGCAAGGAAGTGTGGAACCATTCGCAGTCGAGTTCCTGCCCGTCCCGACTGCTGTTCCTGCAGGCCTGTCGTACGGCATGCTTGCCGGCTACGAGGTCGATCAGACCGGTTTCAACAGGGTCGCCTGGACGCAGGGCCAGAACCTCTTCGTAGCGGCTTTGCAGCACCTCGGAGGCGGGCCAGCCGAAGATGTTTTCGGCGGCCGCGTTCCACTCTTGGATCCGCAGTTCGGAGTCCCATAGGATGCAGCCCAAGGGCATCTCGCTGAAAAAGAACTCGAGGCGCTGCGCGAGGGCCCGTTGGGAGGTCTCGATGAGTCTCTGATGCGAGACGTCGCGCAAGACCGCTTGGACGCCGATACGCAGGCCTCCGGAATCGATGGCTCGCAGGGAACACTCCAGAGGGAATTCGGAGGAGCCTTCGCGCCATCCCCGATATTCGACTCCTCCTACCGAGACTCCGCTGTTCAGGCAGTGCTCAATCTGCTCCTGTAGGCGGCTACGGTCGTCGGGATGGACGAACGCCGTGAGCGGCAGGCCCTCTCCTCGGGTTCCAAAGATGTGGAGGAAGCGGCGATTGACGAGCGTCGTCTTGCAGGCCGTGTCGAGGGCGACGACGCCGTCGTTGATGTTGTCGAGCATGGTTCGAATCCATGCCGTCTGCGCATCGTGAGTAAGGTCTCTCTGCTCGAGTTCGTGTCGGGAGGCTTGGAGCCGGCGGCGCGATGAGACCCACACCGCAATTGCGACTGCGGAACCGACTCCGATCCCGATCGACAGACTTTGAACGTCCACGTAATACCGTCCAGCGCGCAGGGCCGCGGAGGGCTCCGCGATCTCCTCTTCGTCTTATCGGACGGAAGACGGTCGAACTATCGGTAGGAAGCGGTCGCCAAGCCGAGTCGCACCAATAGGGCCTCTGGATCTGGATCCCGCCCCATGAATTTTCGGAAGAGTACTTCCGGCTCCTCGCTGTCGCCTTTGGACAAGATCGTCTCGCGGAAGGAGCGGCCGGTCGCATCGCTGAAAATGCCCTCTTTGGCAAAGCGAGAGAACGCGTCCGCGTCGAGCGCCTCGGACCATTTGTATGAATAGTAGGCCGCAGCGTAGGCCACCGGACTTGAGAACAGATGAGAGAACGCGGTCAGCATGGAGTAGTCGTCCGGAAGGGGCGCTGGGACAAACTCGCGGGCGATGGAGTTGGCATAGGAGACTGGGTCGCCGTCGGTCTCGGGGTTGTAGTCGACGTGCAGCGCTAGATCGAGCGTTCCAAAGCTGAGTTGCCTCATCTGGTGATTGGCCGCCCGGAAGTTGCGCCCGCGAACCATTTTCTGGAAGAGGTCTTCGGGAATCCGCTCCCCGGTTTCCCAATGTCGCGCGAAGAGGTCGAGTGCATCGCGCTCCCAACACCAGTTCTCCATGATCTGGGACGGGAGTTCGACGAAGTCCCAAGCCACGTTCGTGCCTGCCAGGCTGCGAATCTCCACACGACTGAGTAGATGGTGGAGAAGATGCCCGAATTCGTGAAATAGCGTCTCGACGTCGTTGTGCGAGAGCAGCGCCGGCTTCTCCCCCACAGGAGGGTTGAGATTGCCGCACATGAGGCCGAGATGGGGCTCCCAGCCGGCTTCCAGTTTGCGGCCAGTCAAGAAGGCGTCCATCCAGGCCCCGGGGCGCTTGTCTTCGCGCGGAAAGTAGTCGGCGTAGAAGGAGCCGAGGTGGGCGCCATCCGTGTCGACGAGCCGGTACGCCTGCACGTCGGGATGCCACCCCGGAAGATCATCCTGCTCGACGACTCGCACGCCGTAGAGTTTCTCGACCAACTCGAACATTCCCTTCTTGACCGATTCATACGGAAAGTAGGGCTTGAGTTGTTCTTCTTCGAACTCGTAGAGGGACTGGCGCAGTTTCTCGGCGTAGTAGGCGACGTCCCACGGCTCGATGGGCGGGGCTTCGGGGCCTTCGATTGATTTGCGGTAGGCGTCGAGCTCTTCGTTCTCTCGCTCGAAGGCCGCCTTGGTTCGCGAGCGCAGGTCGCTCAGGAACTGCTGCGCCTTCCCTCCGGACTTGGCCATTCGCTCTTCCAAGATGAAGTCGGCGAAATCGGCGTAACCCAACAACTGGGCCTTTTCAGCGCGAAGGGCGAGGACCTTGACGATGATCTCGCGGTTGTTCCATTCGCCCTCGGAGGCGCGGGTGTTGTATGCGCGCCAAGCACGCTCACGCGTGGCCCCGTCGTCGAGGTGGGTCATCAACGGGCTGTAGCTGGGGGCTTGCAAGGTAAAGCGCCATCCGGCTTTATCCTTGCTCTTGGCGGATTCTCGAGCCATCTCGCGGGCAGTGGGCGGCAGCCCCGCCAGGTTGTCCTCGTCCTCAATGATCAGCTCGAATGCGTTGGTCGCGTCGAGAACGTTCTGGCTAAATTTGACGGTGAGTTCCGTCAAGTCGATATTGATCTGCTCCAGGCGCTTCTTTCCTTCGTCGGAGAGGTCGGCGCCGGAGCGGCGAAAATCATCGAGCGTCTTGCGCAGGAAGCGCGCCCGTAGCGGACTCAAGGACTGGGCCTCCTCGGTGGCGGCGAAGCGCTTGAGCTGGGCGCAGATCTTGGGGTTGAGGCCGATGGACGTGGAGAAGGCGCTGACTGCCGGCTGCACGTTGTTGTAGGCGGTGCGCAGTTCGTCCGTGGTTCGAACGCCTTCGAGGTGACCCACGACGGCCATGGCGAAGCCTAGTTTCTCCGTCGCGTCTTCAAGGGCCAGGAGGGTGTTCTCGAATGTCCGGGGGCCGTCGTCTTCGGCGAGCGCGTCGACGTTGGCGCGGGATTCCGCGAGCAACTCCTCGACGGCGGGTTCGACGTGTTCGGCCTTGATCTGGTCAAACGGAATCTGAAAGCGAATCTCGGTCAGAGGGTTGGCGGACATCTAGTAATCAGTTTAGGGGCGTGAGCCACTCTGGGGTGAACGAGGCGTGCTTGATGGATTTGTGGTCGCTGTCGATATGGACGCTGTAGACCACGTGGATGCGGCCGTCGCGGGCCTGGATGACGGATGGGTAGGAGAAGGAACCGGTCCCCGCCGGGACCTTCTCCAGGCGCCTGACCGTGGACCATGTGTCTCCGTCGTCTTCCGATACGGACGCCGCCAGCGAGTGGCGGCCCTGCTCGGTGTCGTTTGAGACGAGCAGGAGGCGGCCGTCGGCTAGACGGATCGCTTCGACGCTGGAGCCGGGATTGGGGTGGCTGGTGTCTTTAGCCTGCGTCCAGGTCTCTCCCGCGTCGAGTGAGACGCTGCGCAGCATGCGTTTCGGCGCGCGGCCGTTGTCGCGCAGAAAGGCGACCAGCGAGCCGTCGTTGCGGACAACGATCGACGGCTGTACCGCGCCTCCCCCGATGAGCGGTAGACCAGGACGCCAGGTGCGTCCCGCGTCGTCGGAGATGGCCGTCAACGAGAAGTCGTAGAGGTCGGAGTAGAGGCCGAGTAGGATGCGTCCGGAGTCCAACTGGATGGGATGCGTGCGGACCATCCAGCCCATGCGTGACTTGTACTTGTCTTGGGAATCGGCCATGACGCGCGTGAGATAGGCCGCTAGTTCGGGCGAGGCCCCCGGTAGAAGCGGAGCGGCCCACTCCCGGACCGTTTGACTGAACCTTTCCAAGTCGTGGTGAAGAAGAATCGGTTCTTGGCGATCCCAAGCAGGGGGTCGGCCTGGTGTTAGATAGTCCGCCGACACGCGATATTGGAGGATTGTGGATTCGGGAAGGTTGGCGATAAACGTCATCCAGAACAGCCACAGACGTTGGTCTTGGTCGATCCAGACGACGCAGTTGGTGTCTGGAAAACCGGGGTGGTCGGCGGCGACCCAGGCGTCTTCCCACTCGGCGGCGCCGGGCCGCAGGCGGGATCCGCGGACCTGTACGTCATCCGCCTTGCGCTCGCCGGAGCCGTGGAACCAGACGGCCAGCAGACCGCCGTCCGGAGTTTCAGTGATGGACGGCGAGTGGTTATGCCAGGGCTCTAGCGGGAAGAGAAGTTGCGAGTCGAAGTCGGCCGCGGGCAGGGCCGCGGCGCAGAAGACGAGTAGTAGCAGACGCACCTTCACACTCTAGCCCGCGATATCCTAATTCGCACGTGATGACTCGCCGAAGCTTCCTCCAAACCTCAGCCGCCGCACTTGCCTCTCCGGCGCTTGCACGCTCTCAAGCCAAGCGCCCCAATATCCTGTTCTGCATATCGGACGACCAGTCTTACCCGCATGCCTCTGCCTATGGAACCCAGTGGCTGAAGACACCCGCATTCGATCGCGTTGCTCGTGAAGGGGCTCTCTTCCACAACGCCTTTGTTTCGACGCCGTCGTGTTGTCCGTCGCGTGGGAGCGTGCTGGCTGGACAGGACTTCTACCGCCTCCGCGAGGCGTCGATGAATCATACGATTTGGCCGCGTGAGAACGACATCCCGTTGTACACGGATTTGTTGGGCGCGGCGGGATATCACGTGGGCTACACGGGCAAGGGGTGGGCGCCGGGCGTTTGGGAGCAATCCGGCCGGAAGTATTCCCCGACCGGCCCGGAGTACAACGATACGCGTCTGGATCCCCCCGGCGACGGCATCGCGGACTTCGACTACGCGGCGAATTTCGAGACGTTTCTGTGCGACAAGAATGAAGACCAGCCGTTCTGTTTTTGGGCGGGGTGGGTCGAGCCGCACCGCATCTTTGAAGACGGTATCGGCAAACGCCACGGGAAGAAACCGAAGCAGGTCGACGTCCCGGAATTCTTTCCTGATTCGGCCGAAGTGCGTTCGGATATCGCCGACTACGCGTTTGAGATTGAATACTACGACTCGCACCTTGCGAGGATGTTGGCTCTGCTCGAGGACCGCGGAGAGCTGGACAATACGCTGATCGTTTGTACCTCCGACAACGGCATGGCCTTTCCTCGCGCCAAAGCGACGCTCTATGACTACGGGGCCAGGATGCCGTTCGCAGTCCGGTGGGGCGACGAGGTGGAGCCCGGGCGCGTGGTGCAGGACTTCGTCAGCTTCGCGGACCTGGCGCCAACGTTCCTGGAAGTGGCCGGCGAGGACGTTCCGGCCGACATGAGCGGCCGGAGTTTGATGCCGGTCTTGCGGTCGCCGCTCTCAGGCCAAATTGATCCGGATCGGCGTTCGGCCGTGTTCGGCATCGAGCGCCACCTGCCGGGGAGTCGACCGGAAGGCGCCGGGTATCCGATGCGCGCCGTCCGTACGGCGGACTATCTGTATGTCCGCAACCTTCAGCCGGAGAAGAACCCGGTGGGCGACCACCCCGGCATCGTCTGGCCCGACGACGACCCCACCGGCGGCTTCGGAGATACGGATGGTTCGCCCACGAAGACTTACATGTGGTCCGAGCGCGCGGAGCATCCGGAACTCGCTGAGATGGCCTTCGGGAAGCGTCCGGCCGAAGAGCTGTACGACGTCCGGCGTGATGGCTATGACCTCACGAACCTCGCCGACGACCCGGACTACGCGGAGGTCAAGCAGATGCTGGCGGCGAAGCTCGATCGGCATCTCCAGCGGACGGAGGATCCCCGGGTGAGCGGCGACGGCGGTGAGTTGTTCGAGCGCATCATGAAGGAGTATCCGGTGCTCGGCGCCAACAGCGCGGCGCTGGAGACGGGCAACCGACGCGAGTAGTGCGTCAGTGCGTCATTGCGTACGTGATGTAGTTGATGGCCATGCGGTAGGCCATCGACGTATAGCGCTCCGGGTACTCGGGCCAATCTGCGTGCTCCCACGCGTCTCCGAGATCCATGTTCCAGTTGATCAGCACCATCAGGCGACCGTCGTCGTCGTAGATGCCGCGCCAGTGAGGCACGTCGCCGCCGTTGTCGCAGGATTCGCAGACCTGACGGGTATAGAGCATTTGCACGCCGGGAATCTGCTCGGTGGACGCGGTGTCGAAGAGGGTATGGAAGGCCTCGTTGTCGGGGTCCAGTTCTACGATGGGACGATCAGGGAAGATGCGTCGCATGCCCTCCAAGAAGTCCGCCCACTCGTTGAGCCCGTGGAAGTCGTCCAGCATCAGGAAGCCGCCGCGTAAGAGGTACTCGCGCAGTTGCTCGACCTCGTGGTCGGTGAGGCTCCAGTGCCCGGTCTCCACGGCGTAGAGGAACGGGTAGTCGAACACGTTCTCGTCGGTGGAATGAACGTACTCTTCCTGGGATCGCGCATCGATGGCGGAGAGGCGACGAAGGCCCTGGAGAAAGTGGCGCTCGGCCGCTGGAGAATCGATGTGCCAAGGGCGTTCGCTGAGTATTTGACCTTCGTAACGATCCGAGTACACGAGGCGAGCGAACACGAACTCCGCGGGCTTGTCTCCGTCGACCGGTTCGATCATGCCGAGCTCTGGAGGCGGCAGTTCTATGCCGCGGTAGGTGCGTTGGGCATACACGATCCCAGCCAGGGCCAGTAGGCCCAGGATGGCGGACAGAGGGGCGCGGAGACGGAACCGAAGCACTTAGTTCGAGAATAGCAGTCGATTGGTTTGGTATTTTCAAGGCAGAAGTGTCTGGTGTCCCCTCCATTGGACGAGTGCGGCGCGCGATCACCGCGCTTTGGCTCGTCTTGGCGCTTGCGCCGACGACGGAAGCCGTAGCGGCCTACCGTACGGCGACGGCGGGTTGTATCCACGGCGCCATGAGCGCGTGTTGTTGCACCAAGGGGTGTGCACGCACGGCTGTTCCCCAGGAAGGGATGCAGTGTCATCGGACCCCGCAGTCAGAGTCCGGCGAAGGCGCTTGCTTCAGGAGCTGTAGCCGCGATGGGGGCGAGGCGGGCTTTACGCCGCACGTCCTGCGCTTCCGGCCTTTGGAGCAGTCCTCCGCGGCGGTCACTGTCGCCGTGGCGAGGCGTTCTCCGCCACAGTCTCGCATCCGGTTGCGGTCGCTCGCGGCCTCGCCTCCGGCTCCGCCTCCTCGTTCTCTCTAGTCCCGAATCCCCGAGTTGATTGCACGTCCGCGGCATTGCGGCGCGGCGTCCCCTGTCATTTGGAAGTCAGAACGGGAGAGGAAGAGATGAGCCGATTACTTCTGCTCGCCTTGATGGTTGCGCCGCTGTGCGCGCAAGAGGCGAGCCTGCGTGTAGAAGTCGCAGACCCCAGCGGGTCGCTGATTCCTGGGGCTCTCGTGAGCGTGGAGACGCCCGGCGGAGCCGCTCTAGTCGAGGACGTCGAGACGGGCCCGGAAGGGGCTGCGCTGTTGGAGGGATTGCGTCCTGGAACGGTGATTGTCCGAGCGGCGTTGGATGGTTTTGAGACGGTCCAGCGACGACTGAATCTTCGCTCCGGCGAGAACATCCTGAAGGTCGCCCTGCCGATTGCGTCGATTCTTGAAACCATCCAGATCCGGGAGAGCCAGGGGGCGGACGTTGCCGCCGTGCGCGTATCCCACGACGAGCTGGCGCGGAATCCCTCCACGGACCTGGTGGATGCCTTGCGCGATCTTCCAGGCGTGAACGTGATGCGCCGCGGGGGGACCAATTTTGAACCCGTCGTGTATGGGCTGCGAGAGACCCAGATCGCGATGATTGTGGATTCGACGCGCACGTTTGCGGCGGGTCCGGCGCGGATGGATTCCGAGTTGAGCCACGTGGAGCCAGGCCACATCGACGGAGTACGCGTCGTCACGGGTCCTTATGCGCTGACCGAAGGCGCCGGAGCCTTCGCCGCCATCGTGGTGGGTACGCCCGACGTGCCGCGGTTCGACCGCTTTCGCCTGGGAGGAAGGACGAGCCTCGGCTATGGTTCCAATGGAGCGGGACGTTTTGGGCGTGCACGCCTATTCGGCGGCAACCGCGACTTTGGCTTCAGTCTGCGCGCGGCCGGGAACAAAGGGAACGATTATCGCGCCGGCGAGAGCGGAGACGCCGGGGAGCTTACGGTTCCCGGGGACTATACCAACCACCAGTTCGGCGGCAAGTTGCGTTTCAATCCCGGCGATTCCCACGAGATCGCCCTCGGCGCGCTGTACGACGAACAGACTGGCGTGGATTTTCCAGGTCGGATCTTGAATGCCAAGCACTTCATCCAAAGGGGATTCAACGGAGCGTACCTGGTCAAGGAACCGTCGAACCGTATCAGCCTCATCAAGGCGAATCTCTACCTCAACAAGAAGAGCCATCGGATGCGGAACGACGAGAAGCCGACGGCTCGGGACATGCCCGGTCGCAGGCCGCCGTTCGCTCTGCGAGTCGATCTGCCTACGGAAGCGGACACGGCCGGAGGCGGGGCCTTCATTCAGTTGGAACCTGCCGACGGATGGACGTTCAAGGCAGGCTTCGACTTCTACAATCTTGATCAAGATGCCCAGCGTTTCGTGGCCCGGCAATCGAACAACTTCCTGATCTTCTCCGACGCCGTTTGGCCGAACGTCTCGATCAACGATCAAGGGTTCTTCGGACAAGCGACGCGTCGATTCAGCCGAGGAGAGGTGTCAGCGGCACTCCGCTTCGATGCGGTCCAGGCGAATGCGGGACGACCGTCGGACTACTTCCTGGCCAACACGACGGGCGCACTGGACCAAAGCGAGTTCAATACGAGCTTTAGCCTGGCGGGCCGTTATGCGCTCGGAGAAGGCGTCTCGTTGGGCGGAGGATTCGGTCGCGTGGTGCGGACGGCGAACGGGTTGGAACGCTACTCGGACCGCTTTCCGAGTACGAAGTTTCAGGTGGCCGCCGAGTTCGTGGGCGATCCGGCCATCAAGCCGGAAGCGAGTTGGCAGGGCGACGGGAATGTGGAGATCCGGCGGGGAGACCTAACCCTAAGCGGCGGATTCTTCTATCGCCGCATTGACGACTACATCACGGTTGCCCTCGATCGTACGCTAACGAAGCGACTCCCATTGAGCCCGCCCACCGTGTTCCGCCACCTGAACGGTGATCATGCGTCGTTCCGCGGGTATCAGTTTGGGGCGCGCTATTGGTTCGCCGGCGCGGCGGAGTTGAGCGTCCAAGGCGCCAAAACGATTGCCGACGATATTGAGGAGGGGACGCCTCTCATCGGTCGTAACGAGCCGGTGATCGGCGTGGCGCCGTTTGAGACGACCTCCGCGCTGCGGATCTACGATCCGACGTCGCGCTTTTGGGGCGAGTACTCCATGCGCAACGTGTGGGACCAGCAGCGAGTGGCCGCTTCGCGACTGGAAACGCCTTCGCCCGGTTTTACAACTCACAGCGTCCGGTTTGGAGCGGAACTGCCTCGGTCCATCACCCTCCACGCGGGCATTGAGAACCTGACCGACAAGCGGTTCTTTGAACACTTGAATTCACTGAACCCGTTTACTCGCCAGCGTATTCCTGAGCCCGGCAGGAACCTCTATGTGGGCCTGACCAAGACCTGGTAGCTCAGTTTGCTTACAATGGGCGGCCATGAGGTCGGCTCGTCGTGAATTCTTGGGCCTCGCCGCGGTAGTCGGCGGGGCTCTTTCAGCCTGTGGGGGCGGGAAAGCGCCGGAACCGGAGTCCCCACCCAGCCGCCTGGGGCAACCTGTCCGAGCCTATGGGCAGCGCTCTCCGCATGAAGCGTCGCGGAGGACGATGCGAGACTCCAAGACTCCGGAGGCTTCGTCCAGCCGGACCCCGTTGGCGGAGGTGGATGGAGTGGTGACGCCCTCGCCGCTGCACTTCGAGCGTCACCATGCGGGGGTGCCGGAGATTGATCCGGCCGAGCATGAGCTGGTGATCCACGGTATGGTTGAACGCCCGCTGGTCTATAGCGTTGAGGAACTGCGGCGTCTTCCTTCTGTTTCCGCGATGCACTTTGTGGAGTGCTCGGGGAACTCGGGCGGTGAATGGAACGGCGTCGGCGGACCCACGGTCCAGCTGAGCCACGGACTGGCGAGTTGCAGCCAGTGGACCGGGGTCCCGTTGCGGATTCTGCTGGAGGAAGCGGGGCTCGCGCCGGGAGCGCGATGGTTGTTGGCGGAAGGGGCGGACGCATGCCGTATGTCCAGGAGCGTCCCCATCGAGAAGGCCCTGGACGATGCGTTCGTTGCCTACGGCCAGAACGGTCAGGCGTTGATGCCTGAGCAGGGCTATCCGCTTCGGCTGCTGTTGCCCGGCTGGGAGGGGAACGCAAACGTCAAGTGGTTGCGGCGGATACAGGTAGCCGACCAGCCCTTTATGACCAAGGACGAGACTTCGAAGTACACCGATCTGATGGCGGATGGGAAAGCCCGCCAGTTCAGCTTTGCCATGGAAGTGAAGTCGGTCGTCGCGACGCCGTCCGGCGGACAGAAGCTGAGCGGTCGGGGCTTCCGAGAGATTCGCGGATTTGCTTGGTCGGGGCGCGGGACGGTGACGCAGGTTGAGGTGACCGTCGACGGCGGCGAGACATGGGAAGAGGCTCAGCTCGACGAGCCACGGTTGCCGCGTGCATTCACGCGTTTTCGGCTGCCTTGGGTTTGGAATGGAGATCCGGCGCGGATCGCTTCCAGAGCCGTGGATGACACCGGTCAGGTGCAGCCGACGAATGAAGCGCTCATCGACGCGCGTGGGCTGAACTCCGTCTATCACCACAACGGCATTAAATGGTGGAACGTTTCGGCCGAGGGAGATGTGACCAATGCTTAGAGGGATTTTGCTAGTCGGCCTGAGCGTCGCCGCCTTACTTGCGCAAGGGCCCAAATACGACCTCGGGCGGAACGCCTCCGACGGGGATGTGGCTGCGGCTGGGATAGCCGTTCTGCCGGACGGTCAGGGATTGCCGGAGGGTTCGGGAACGGCGGAGGACGGTGCTCGAATTTTCGAAAACACCTGCCGCGAGTGCCACGGACCGGAAGGGAAGGGAGGAGACCAGACCGCGCTTGTCGGCAAACTTACCGATCTAGACGGCGAGAAGCCGAAGAAGACGGTGGGGTCCTATTGGCCTCACGCGACCACGCTTTGGGACTACACCAATCGGGCGATGCCATTTGACCGGCCAGGTAGTCTCACGGTTGACCAGGTCTATGCCGTCACTGCCTATGTCCTCCATCTCAATGGACTTTGGGATGAAGAAACCGTCCTGAATGCAAAAACCCTCCCCGCGGTCGAGATGCCGAACAGGGAGGGCTTTTTCTCCGAAGAGACGGCGGAGAAGAGTCGGTAGTCTTACTTCTTCTTCTTGGCGCGCTTCGCTGCTTTCCGGCGAGCCGCCCAGTAGGCCTTCATGCGATTAGAAACGATCTCTTTCTCGGCAGCCGTCATTTCCCGGCGTCCGCGTTTCTTCTTCTGGGCCGGTTTGGCAGCTGAAGCGGCCGTCTTGGGCGCGTTCTTCGATCCGGGCGGACGACCCCGTCGGCGGGGGGCCTCCTGCGGGGTTTCTCCTTGAAGGAGATTGATGGCTTGATTGATGCGATCCCGCTCTGCGATGAGCAGTTTTACGGCTTCGCTTGTTGCATCCGTCATATCGACCGAATGGTAACATACGTATCGTCGATGTTTAGATAGTCGGTATACCGCCCATGGAATATGTACCCCTTTCTTTAGATGGTCTAAGAGTCTCGCGGGTCGCTCTTGGAACGATGACCTTCGGATCCCAAGTATCCGAGAACGAGGCTCAAGACATTGTGGATCACTGTTTAGATGCCGGCGTCAATTTCTTTGATACCGCAAATGTCTACAACAAGGGGAAATCGGAAGAGATTCTCGGAAAGGTGCTGGGGAAACGAAGAAGTGAAGTGGTCGTCGCCAGCAAAGTGCGAGGCGACATGGGCGACTACTCCGGATTGGCTCCGAATGCTATACGTCGGGGGTTGGAAGACACGCTGCGACGTCTCGGGACGGACTATTTAGATGTCTATTACCTGCACCAGCCCGATTATCAGGTTCCCATCGAAGAAACTCTGGCGGTGATGGAAGAGTGTCGTCGTGAAGGGAAGATCCGTTTCGTGGGGCACTCCAACTATTCTTCCTGGCAGGCCATGGAAATACTCGCGCTTTCAAGAGAACAAGGTTGGCAGTCGCCGCGTATCGCGCAGCCGATGTTGAACTTGATTGCTCGAGGACTCGAGCAGGAGTTCATTCCGTTCGCCAAGGCGCACGACGTCTCGATGGTCGTCTACAACCCGTTAGCGGGCGGCTTGCTGACCGGCAAACAGTCGCTGCAGTCGGGGCCCTCCAAAGGGTCGCGCTTCGACGGCAATCAGTACTACATTGATCGTTATTGGAACCCGCACGCGTTTGAGGCGGTCTCCGAACTGAATGAGGCGTCGAACGCCGCCGGGCGGTCGCTATTGGAAACTTCGTTTCGTTGGCTGTTGGACCAGGAGGTCGTCGCGTCGGTATTGGTCGGCGCATCCTCGTCGCAGCAGTTGGAGGCTAACCTTGACGCCTGTGAAACTGCTCCGCTCTCCGAGGAGTTGAACACAGCTTGCGACAAAGTGTGGGCCAAGCTTCGAGGCTCCGTCCCGGCTTACAATCGGTAGGGACTCCAACCCGGCACGATGACTAGTCTCGCCGCGATCCATATCGCGAAAATGCTCCTCGCCGGTTCCTTGGTTCTGCTCTCGAGCTACGGAGTCGGCGCCGCGTTCGTCAATCGATTTGCTGAGGTTCGTTCGGCGCTGACAACCGCGGAGAGGCGTCTCTTTTCGTTTGCGTGCGGGGCGGCAATAGTCAGTTCGACAGTGTTTGTTCTTGGTCTGGCGGGGTTGATTTACGACGCTTCTTTCGTATTGATCGCCGTGGCGTCAGGAGTCGTGTGGTTGCGTTGGGGGCGTTTCGAGTCGGAATCGGTAGCGCCGTTTCCCGGCAGCCGGTTGGGGGCTTGGCTTCTCGGCATTGCGGCAATTCCTTACGGGTGGCTGTATCTAGGCAATGTTTTGGCTCCGGAGATTGGTTCCGACGCTACGGCCTATCACCTTGGCCTGGTGGATCACTACTACCGGGTGCACTCGATTCCGCAGATTACCACGAGCATTTACGCCTTTCTGTCCCAGGGCGTGGAAATGTTGTTTCTTTTCGCGTATTCCTTCGCGCGTTACGATGCTCCGAAGCTAATTCACTTCGCGATGTTTTGTGCGACGGTCAGCGGGTTGACTCTCCTTGGGCGTCGAATTGGAGTTGCTTTGAGCGGCTACGCGGCGGCCATTTTGTACGGCGCCGCGTCCGCTGTGGGAATGGACGCGGTGACGGCCTACAACGACTGCGCCTTGGCCTTCTTCCATTTGATACTTTTCTACGGCCTCGTTGTATGGAAGGGACGCGAGGGCGGTGGTTGGCCGGCAATCTTGGGCGCCTTGGCGGGGTTTGGATTCGCGATCAAGCTCACTGGGGCGTTTGCCGTGGCCGCGGCTGGGTTGTACATCGTAGCGAGGACCTGGAAGCACAAGCACACGTGGCGACCGGCGCTCATCTTTTCTTCGGTCGCCCTACTGTGGGTGGCTCCCTGGATCGCGAAGAATGCTGTATACGTCGGGAATCCGGTGGCCCCCTTTGCCAACCGGATCTTTCCGAACCCGTATGTCACCGTTCACTGGGAAGAGAACTATCGGAGCTTTTTCAAGCTGTACCGCATGGAGCACGAGCGTCGCGGGATGCAGGATTACCTGGAGCTTCCGTTGGAGGCGACTGTGCGGGGCGTCCGGCACGGCGGGTTGCTCGGACCGGTCTTTTTGCTGGCGCCCGTGGCTCTGTTGGGTTGGCGACGACGTTGGACACCCGCGCTGCTAGCTGCGGCGGCAGTGGCGATGATTCCGTATTTTTCGAATTCGGGGACGCGTTTCCTGATTCCCGCGCTTCCGTTCGTGTCGCTGGCGATGGCTTTGGCGTTGGAACGCCTAAGAGACCCATGGCGGGCGACGGCGGTCACTTCTCTGGTGGTCGCTCACGCCGTAAGCGTGTGGCCTAGCGTGATTCCGCAGTGGCGGGAGGGCGGGGCGTTCTGGCACTTGGAGAATGCGCCTTGGCCGGTCGTGTTGGGGGCCGAGGACCGCGGGCGTTACCTGGCCGATCGGCTGCCAGGGTACGTGGCGGCACGCGTGTTGTCCACGAAGGTTCCAGCCGGGTCGCGGGTGCTAAGTTTCTTCGCGTTGCCGGAGGCGTATTTTCCCGGCGAGGTCGTCGTTTCGCACAACGGGGCCATCGGGGATGAGTTGGCGCGTGAAGCTTTTACTGCCTTCGAGGCGGATTTTCATCCTTCGCGTTTGATGCGCTTTCGCTGGGAACCGCGTGAGGTGTCGGCGGTGCGTCTGCGGCAGACCGTGAGTGATGAGCGCAATTGGTGGGAGGTGACCGAGCTCTGGCCGTTAGACGCCGTCGGTGAGCGCGTGTCGACCCGAGATTGGCAGGTTCGGACGGACTTGCGTCCGTGGGACGGGGATCTGCTGATCGACGAAGATCCGTATACGGCTTGGCGCTCATGGAGGCGGTTGGAGCCGGCCTCGATCCTCTTGACGCCGCCTCGACGGATGACGCTTTCCGGGCTGCAGGTTCAGGCTCCTTGGGGCCAGCACTTTCCTGAATACGAACTCTTATCGGTCGAAGAGGACGGGAGCGAGTCCGTCCTGGAGTACGGTCTGGAACCCAAGCTCGTCGAGGTCGACGTGCAGGCGATGAAGAATCGGTTCCATGACGCGCTCACGGAGAGGGAGATCCGCGCTGTGGTGGGTAATCTGGAAGACGGCGGCCACAATTTGGCGATGCCGCATCTCGAAAGGGATCCGGCGAGTTGGGGGCTCGAGACGGTCTGGGAAGAAGGCCCGCTGCGGATTTACCGCGTCTTGGAGTCGGTGGTTCCTGCAACTGTCGCCAAGTAGAGCTGCCGCGTGGGTTCGTCCTCGTCGGTGAGCGAGGAGAACAGGAAGGCGCTGCCGGAGCGGTTCCATTTGGGCGCGGGGTCGATTCGCAGGTCGCCGGAGGTGTAGGGGTGCTGGTCGTACCAACCGGTTCGCGCCCACTGTTCGTCGGATCGGCGGTATACGGTGTAGGCGGTTCGGGGCCCTTCTTCCAGCCCCTGGACGATCCATTCACCGTCAGGGGAGAGCGCGACGTCGTTCTCGGGATCAGGGAACACGGTGGAGTCGCCTAGTTTGTCCACGATTTCCATCGTTTGTGAGTCGTACAGGACGAGGCTGCTCTGCGCGTGGCCGATAAGACGCGAGCCCGATTCCCACTCCGGGTGCCCGCCGATGAATACGGTCTGTTCGTGAAGTTCCGAGCCGTCGCTCCGCATGGTCATCGGCACGTTGACGCGCGCCTCTCTGTTGCCGAAATCTCCGCGAACAAAGAAGAAAATTCTGTCGCCTTCGCGGTTCCACAACGTGTGATTGATGAACAAGGGGACCTCGGCGACTCTTGGGTGTCGGTCTCGGAGCAGGTCGCGCATCTGGGCGAAAGAGGCCAGCAGTTGCTTCTCGCCGCTCTCGACGTCGACGAGGAACACCCCGTCATCTTCCGGCTGAGGATCCGCAGGGTTCCAGTCATAGGCGCCCGCGTACCCGGTGACCGGTCGGAGTCGGGCCATTCGACCGTAATTGATAGCGAGAAAAGAACCGCCGTTCTGCCGGACGCCGCCGTTCCCCACGGGCGTGTCGTCGAAGCGATACTCCCGGATGCGGCGTCCCTGCTCCACGTCAAAGAGGACGGCGAAGACGTGGTTTGTATCGGGATCTCGATCGTTGAAGAAAAACTGAGTTTCCGGCGCGGCGGGGTTCCAATACATCATGGAGCCCTGCTGGGGATTCCAGGCTCGGGTTGCCGCTACCTTGCGCGTGCGGTATCCGTCTTGGGTATCGATGAGCAGAATGTCGGCGGTATCGTCTGCAGTCGGCGCCCGGTCGACAAAGGGGACCTCCAGGGTCAGGATGTATCGTTCGGAAGCGTTCCAGGGGATGTTCTGTACGTGGCCAATGTAGCCGAAGTAGTGGTTGAGCGGGCCCTCGGTAATCTGCTGCACGTGGATCTCAAGTCCGGAGGAGTTGGACGACGGCGCACCGCATTGGACCAAGACACTCACGGCGGTCACGGCTAGGAGGTTTCGAAGCATCGATATGGAGCATAGCCGAATACGGGGATGTCGCACGGAGGGAGTCGCACGAGATATCTGCCTCATATCTGCGCCCACGCGGACGATACGGGTGAAGGAATGTTCGTGTCGGCCGCGGTACCGCCGGTGCTCCAGCAGGCTCTGGAACCGACGCTAGAGGCTCAAAGATCCTCCGGTCCCAACCACGCCCAGCACTCGCCCGGCGTTGAAGCGCAGCATGAGCAGGAACGGCAGGCGAAGACGCCGGAGGGGGTGCAGGGCCCGTCCCCGGAAGAGCAGCGGGTGATTGCGGAACTGCAACGCACGGATCGGGAAGTCCGTGCGCACGAGAACGCGCATCTGGCGGCGGCCGGGGGACTGGCGCGCGGCGTCTCGTTCCAATACACGACAGGGCCCGACGGTCGGCAGTATGCCGTGGGTGGCGAAGTCTCCATCGATACGTCGCCGGTATCCGGTGACCCGGAGGCGACGATCCAGAAAGCCCAGCAGATTCGGGCGGCGGCCAGCGCGCCGGCCAACCCGTCAGGCCAAGACAGGCAGGTGGCGGCACATGCGGCTCAGTTGGAAGCAGCAGCGCGAATCGAGCTGGCCGAGCAGGAGCGCGAGGAGGTGGATGAGCAGACCAGGCCGCAGGATGATCGGTTTGCTCCCGTGGGCGAGGACGCCGGGGCCCAGACGGAACGCATCCTGGATCTGATCGCCTAGGAAGCGGGAGCCGGCTTTCTCCGTCTCCAAAGCAAAGCGGCCACGGCTGCCAGCGGAGCGGCGATGAAGGCGCCGAGCGGACCGAACGTCAGTGATCCAACGATGACCGCCAAGAACACCAGCGCGGGATGGAGGTTGAGTTCTCGTCCGAGGATGCGGGGCGTGAGGTAGGCGCCTTCCAGTAGTTGAGCGAGCGTCATGACCACCATCAGAGCAACGATGTCGCCCAGTTGCCCGCCGGCAAGGACAGTGATGAGGAGTGCGACGGCTGCACCGACAAAGAAGCCGAGAAAAGGGATCAAGGTCAGCGCGCCCACGACGACTCCGGACAATCCCCACCAGGGAAGCCCCACCGCCCAGAAAGCCAGGAGGTGCACTCCGGTCAGGATGAGTGCGATGAGCACGCGACCGGTCAGGAAGCGCCAGAGCGTCCCGCCGATCTCGCGGTGCAGTGCGGTCTCGGTGCGTGGTTCTGACGGCGTCGGCATGTGCTGTAGATAGTACGGGATCGAGGGCGTTTCCGTTGCGGCTTCGTCCCCGGCACCTTGTTATGCTGGAAGGCTTATGCAGCCACGTATCGGCATTATTGGCGGCTCCGGCCTCTACAACATGGACGCGCTCGAAGACCGCCAGGAAGTGACGGTCGAGACCCCCTGGGGATCTCCTTCAGACGCCTATATTACGGGCAAACTGGCCGGGCGGGAAGTCGCGTTTCTCGCGCGGCACGGACGCGGGCACCGCATCAATCCGTCGAATCTTCCTTTCCGGGCGAATATGTACGGTTTCAAGAAGCTCGGGGTCGAATGGCTGCTCTCGTTTAGCGCGGTCGGCTCTCTACGCGAGGAGCTGGCGCCGCTCGATTTCGTTTTGCCGGAGCAGTTTTTCGACCGGACGAAGGGCCGTCCGTCGACGTTCTTTGACGAGGACGTGGTCGTGCACGTCGCTCTCGCGCATCCGGTTTGCGAGACGCTGGCCGGTGTGGCGCATGAAGCTGCGAAGGCGGCCGGCGTGAATGTCCACAAAGGCGGCACATACTGCTGCATGGAAGGCCCGCAGTTTTCGACGCTGGCCGAGTCGAACTTTCATCGTCAGTGCGGGTTCGACGTCATCGGGATGACCAACCTGCAAGAGGCCAAGCTGGCTCGGGAGGCGGAGATGTCCTACGCCACCGTCGCTATGGTGACCGACTACGACTGCTGGCATGAAGAGCACGACGCGGTTACGGTCGACCAAGTGATCCAGTACCTCACCAAGAACGCCGCCAACGCGCAGAAGACCGCGATTGAAGCGGTGAAGAGAATCCCGGAAGGGCCCAGTCCGTATGCGAATGCGCTGGAGAATTCCATCCTGACGGACCGCTCCATGATCTCTGAGGCTTCCAAACAGAAGCTGGACTTGCTGATCGGCAAGTACCTCTAACAAGGAAATACACCATGTCTCTCGTAGTAGTCGGCTCCGTCGCGTACGACGGCGTCGAAACCCCGCACGGAACCGTTGAGCGCATGCTCGGCGGCGCCGCCACCTATATCGCCCTGACGGCGAGCTTCTTCACCAAGACGAGCCTCGTGGGCGTCGTCGGCAACGATTTCGCGGAGGAAGACCGCGCGCTGTTGAAGGAGCACGACGTCGACCTGGAGGGACTGGAGGCCGCCGATGGCAAGACGTTCTTCTGGAAAGGCGTCTACTCCAAGGATATGAACGAGAGGGAGACGCTCGATACGCAGTTGAACGTCTTCGCCGAGTTCGATCCGAAGCTGCCCGAGGTCTACCGTGAACAGCCGTACCTGTTCCTTGGGAATATTCATCCGGGCTTGCAAAAGGGCGTGCACGAACAGATGCACAACGCCCGTTTTGTGGGCGGCGACACGATGAATTTTTGGATCGAGGGCGAGGCGGAAGCGTTGCGCGCGGCGATCCGCAACTGGGACTTCTTGTTGATCAACGATAGTGAGGCGCGGCAGCTCTCCGGCGAGTACAACTTGCGCAAGGCGGCTGAAGAGATCCACAAGATGGGACCGCACACCGTCGTCATCAAGCGCGGCGAGTACGGCGCGATTCTCTTCCGTCCCGAGGGGTTCTTCGTCGCCCCCGGCTTTCTGTTGGAGACCGTTTACGATCCCACGGGAGCAGGAGATTCGTTCGCAGGCGGCTTCATGGGATACCTGGCCGAGCAAGGGGTGACCGACATCGGGATGGCGACGCACCAGCATCTCCGCAAGGCGATGATCTATGGTTCGGTGATGGGCAGCTTCTGTTGCGAGCAGTTTGGCGTCGGTCGGTTCCGCACTCTGGAGAGAGCCGATATCGACGAGCGGTTCGAAGAGTTTCGCAAGTTCACCGAGTTCTAGAAGCCGGACGGAATTGATGGCCCGCGCCCTCCTATTCACCAAGGCCCAAGCAGTCGGCAACGACTTTCTCGTTGTCGAGTGGTCGGACGTGTCCGCGCTGGGTATTCTGGAAGAGGCGCTGGGCGAATTGGCGCAGAAAATTTGTGATCGATACTTCGGCGTCGGTGCGGACGGCTTGGAAGTCGTCTACGCAGATGAGGCGGCGGACGCCCGGATCCGGGTCTTCAACTCCGACGCGAGCGAGGCGGAGATCTCAGGCAACGGCACTCGCTGTGTGGCGGCGTATTTGATGGGCGAGCGCGCCATGGAGGCACCGCTGCAGATCGCAACGGTTGCAGGGACGAAGCGGATTGAGCTGACTCGCCGCGACGGTGATCGCTTTGAGCTGCGCATGTCGATGGGAGCGCCCTCTTATCGTCAGGAGGACATCGGTTGCGAATTGAGCCTGGCTGCGGAGACGCGCACTTGCACGATTGTGGACGTGGGGAATCCGCAGTGCGCTCTGTTCGTGGACGACTTTGATTGGGATTGGCGCGCCATGGGCGCCGAGATCGAGCGGCACGAGCGGTTTCCAAATCGGACGAACGTATCGTTTATTCGGGTGCTCGACAGGAATACCGTCGATGTGCGCTTTTGGGAGCGCGGGGCGGGGGAGACGGCCTCCTCGGGGACGGGTTCGACGGGCGCCGCGGCGGCCTCCATCTTGTCCGGCCAGGTGGATAGCCCGGTGGAAGTTCGGACGGTGGCGGGGCCGATGCGGCTCTCCTGGGACGGCGAAATGGTTCTGGAAGGTCCGGCGGAGATCGTGGCGACCGGCGAGTATCGTTTGCCGGTGCTTTAGGGCTGGACGAAAATTCGGACGGCGTTGCTTGCGGCCCCGGCCGCGGTGATTTGCAACTCGGCCGGCCCGGCGTTGAGTTCGGTCGGTAGTTCCACTTCCACGAAGTATGCCCCGACGTAGCCGCCGGCGAGCGAGGCGGAGACGACGCGCAGCGGCTTGCCGTTGAGCGTTGCACTGACCGCGGCTACGGGGCGGGGCGGATCCTCGAGCGGTGCGGGCGTGCCGGTGGGCCAGGCAGGTTCGACGCGCCCCAGTCCGGAAGCCAGCACCAACAGCCGATCGCCGCCGCGAGCCGGGCGCGACAGGTCCAAGAGCCGTCCTGTTCCGGCAGACAGGACGAGCGGCAGACCGTCGTCGATAAAGATCGCCGGGGAGACCGCTTGCAACGGCATCCTGACCGACTGCAATCCCGCGTCAGTGGTAAGAGCCATCGAGACGCTGTCGCCGTTGCTCTCGAACGGAATCTGGATCTGTGCTTCCGTTGCGGTCGCTGCAAGTACGGGCGCCGCATCCCGTCCCACCAGGGCTGACTCCACGGCGGCGCCCTGTACGGTGACCAAGCCGCCTGGGGCTGTTGGACGCGATGATAGATCCGCAGCATTGAGGGCGCGCAGGCGGCCCGCTACATCGGGCGCACGACGCCTGAAGACGCCCTCGCCGGAAGTGGCCGCGTACAGTCGCCCGGAAGCCGTCTCGAGATAGAGATCGCGAATCTCGCTGGAGGGCAGGTCGCCGGTCACCTCGGTCCACGGGGTCGCCGGGGCCGGACGCTCCAAATCCGCAGGGGCGTAGAAGACGCCCATTTGACCGGCGACATAGACGGCTCCCGTCTCTGAAGAGGCGGTCACGGCGCGAACTTCGCCGTCAGGCAAATCGGCCGTTAGGTCGTCCCAAGTAGCGCCGGCGTCGAGTGAACGAAAGAGGCGGCTTCCCGAAGTCCCCCCTGCCGCAACGACGAAGACGCCCGGGTTCGTCGGACTCTGCCAAATCGCGGGTGACCTTTCTCCATTGGATGCCGGTCCAGTCTCCAGCGGTGCGCGGCGCCAAGCGCCGAGGCCCACGGAGTAGGCCAGACCGCCGAGGGCGTCGCTGCGCAGGGCGGGAGCGCCGCCGCGAGGTCCTGCCTCAAAACGCACCTCGGGGAAATTGGGCAACCGGTCGTTGAGCCCATACCAGGTCAACCCGCCGTCGGAGGAGCGCCAGAGACCGAAGCGATTGGCGACGTAGACCCTGTCTGGATTGAGCGGGTCAAAGGCGATGGAGTCTTGCTCGGAGCCGATCATCGACTGGCCGTCGCCGGCGAGTACGACCCAATTTGAGCCGTCGTCGAAGCTGACTTTCAATTCACGCCCCAATGCATAGAGCACGCCGGCGCGATAGGGGTGACGATAAACCGTCTCGTTCGGTCCCACGCTGGTTTCTCCCTCACGGGCGAGGTTGATCAACTGGATGTAGCCGGTCGACGGGCTCCAGGTTTCGCCGCCGTCGGTGGATGTTAGGAGTTCGCCGCTCGATACCCGGACGACGATGGTGCGTCCATCAGTCGCGAATGCGACGTCCGCCGCCTCGCCTCCTGCAGCCCCGGCGAGCCCGGCCTGAATGCCGTAGGAGCCCAGCCGACTCCACTGCTCCGCCCGGGCGGGCGCGAGCGTGCCGGCGAAGATTGCGAGCATCCAGATGGCGATGGTGGGTCGCATCACGAGGGGACGGGAAGCGGAGCGAGGCCGTGGCGCTTGGACACGGCACTGTGTCACTCCTCAGCCTACCGCAGCCGACCTCCCAGATTCGAATCAGTAAAACACCCTAGTTGCATGAATCCTAAAGGGTTGATACGAAGGGGCTGCGGTGTTTGGTTTCGTACCATGAAAGAAACTCGGTTTCGGAATTGCACGTGCAATTGTAGTTCCGACCGCGATAATAGAGGCGCATCCCTCGGGAGGGGAGCGTGACGGAGGAGACCACGCATCGAAAGCTCTACAGCCTCATCGGCTGGATCATCACGCTGCTGATGGTCTGCGCGCCCGCTCGAGCGCAATTGCTGACGGAAGCCGCCGCTACCGTCGCTGAACTCCAGGGTTCGGTCTCGGTGATCAAACACGGCGAGGAATGGGCGCTGTTCACCGGGGACGACGTAGCGGTTGGACAAACGATCGTCACCGGTTCGGACGGTTTCGCCCGCTTGGAGGTGGCTGACGGTAGCTTCTTCCTGGTGTTTCCCGATTCCCACGTCGTTTTTCGCAAGAATCCAGCGAGTCTGCGGGACCTGATCGACGTCTTCTTGGGCAGGGTGAAGGTCTATATCGAGCATTTTGGGGACGAACCCAACCCTCACAAGGTCTATACCCCGACCGCGGTAATTTCCGTGCGCGGCACGACGTTTGACGTGATTGTGGATGAGACCGAAACGGTGGTCGTCCAAGTGGAAGAGGGAGTCGTAAGCGTCCGGCACCGTCTGATGCCCAGTGAAGACGCGGTGCTCGAAGCCGGCGACCAGCTTGTGGTTCACCCGAGCGTGGCCATCGCCAAAGCGGGCGCCGACAAACAGCGGATTGTGGCGGTGATGGACCGGATGGCACGCACGGCGGCCTCGATCTGGCGACGATCCGGCCGTGGGACTGGATCAAGCGGTGGAACGACCGGCGGTACGGGCGGCGGGTCCGCCCCCTTGCCGACCGATGAAGAAGCTCCGGCTCCGCCCCCCGCTCCGCCTCCGGCGCCGCCGTCACAGCAGTAGTCGACTGCTGCTAGAATGGCGGCTTCCCGCCTGTGAAGCTCCACAACAAGATCGTCCTCGGACTCGTGTCCGGCACTGTTCTGGGGCTAGCGTCCAACTATTTCCAGATTGGGCCGCTCCAAGAGGTCCTCGCCGCCATGGAGCCGATCGGGTCCGGTTTTATCCGCTCCCTGACGATGGTCGTGATCCCGCTGGTGGTCGCCAGCTTGATCGTCGGGGCCGCCTCTTTGGGAGACATCACCAAGTTGGGGCGGATCGGTGGAAAGACCTTCGGCTACTACATGGTGACGACGGCCCTCGCCGTCACTCTCGGCTTGGTCCTCGGCAATGTCTTCCAACCCGGCGCGGGCGTCGCGGAGGAGACTCGCGACGCGTTGGCGTCTCAGTTCAAGGAAGACGCGCAGGGCAAGATGGAGATCGCGGCGGAGGCGCCGAGCATCACCGATGTCTTGTTGAACATGATTCCGCGGAACCCGGTCTCCGCGGCTGCGAATTTTGAACTGCTGCCGCTGATCGTGTTCTCGGTCGTGTTCGGCGCCGCGATCAGCACGTTGCGGTCCGACCGGCGTGACGCGGTGCTGCGGGTGTTTGAGGGAATCAACGACGCCTCGATGGTCGTCATCCAGTGGATCATGTTGATTGCTCCCTACGCGGTGTTTGCACTGATCGCGTCAGTGGTTTCTCAGTTTGGACTGGAACTGTTGGCGAGCCTGGTCAAGTACTCGGTGGTGGTCGCCGTTGGGTTGCTGCTGCACATGTACGTAACGATCGGGCTGATGGTGCGCTTCGCGTCCAAGCTGAACCCCATCCGGTTCTTCAAGCGCACCTCGGAACCAGCTCTGTTCGCACTGACGATCTCGTCATCGAGCGCGACGCTGCCGGTGACTATCAAGACTTCGGAAGAGAAGCTCGGCGTCTCCAAAGAGGTTTCGAGTTTCGTCCTGCCGCTCGGCGCGACGATCAACATGGACGGCACGGCGCTGTATCAGGCGGTCGCGGTGCTGTTCATCGCTCAGATTTACGGGATACCGTTGGATCTCGGAGCTCAATTGACCGTCGTGTTGACGGCGACGTTGGCCTCGGTCGGTACCGCGGCGGTGCCCAGCGCCGGGTTGATTACGCTCATCATCGTGTTGCAGTCGGTGGGACTCGGGGACAAGGTGGAGGCCGGTATCGCCCTCATCCTCGGCGTCGACCGGGTTCTCGACATGTTGCGCACATCGGTCAACGTAACGGGGGATCTCTCTTGCGCCGCGTTCGTGGCCCGCAGCGAGGGCGAAGTCCTTCATCCGTGATCTAAGGGGTTTCCAGGATTCCGACGCCCGCCCACAGCCGATAAGGTGAGCGGTAGGCATGGCCTTGATCCGGCGACAGTTCAGGTCGGAACTTCCCCCGCCGCCCCGAGAGGTGAAGCTGGATCGGGAGGGACTGCGCGAAGTCCTATTCGCCGGACTCTTGGCGATGGCGGGCTTCGCGGCGACGGTCGTCTTTGCTGCAGCGGAGGAGCGGCCCGCCTGGCTTTGGGGTGTCTACGCCATCTTCGCCGCGCTGGGGCTCTACCTGGCATTTCGGTTCGCCGGCGTGTGGAGCAGCCGACTGCGGCTGGTTCGGGAAGGCGTCGCGTTGAACGGTGTGGTGATTGAGAAGTTTCCAGAGCCCAAAGGCCGATCCCACTATGTGGTTTGGTACACGGTGGATGAGCAGCAGTGGTCTGTGGAAGGTTCGGGTCCGCACACGGTGGCCGCTGTGGGAGACGCCGTCACGGTACTTCATGAGCCGGGCGACCCGAGCCGATCGGTAATCTACCGGTTGGTGCGCTGCAAGGTTCGCGAGCCGATTGCAGATGGGCCGGCCGCGCCGGCTGCTCATGGCTGAGTTCTGATTAGTCCCGAATAAGGCCGTGGGCGCGAAGATCGGCCGGGCGTAAGGCGGCGTAGAGCGCCGCGTGGACCGGCACCGAGACGCCCGCTTCCTTGGCGTAGAGCACGATCGGCGCCGACTGTGCTTCCAACTCCGAGGGGCGGCCCTCCACTAAGTCTCGATGCATCGACGCGGTTTGAGCAGGATTCAGCTGGTCGATTCTCTCGGCGGCCCGATCGGCCAGGTCGGCGTCCAAGGGAACTCCGCGAGCGATGCCCAACTCCACGACTTCGCGCATCGCCGCATGGAGGAGATCTCGCGATTCCGGAATCGTCCTGACCACGCCGATGGGCTCCCGTACCGCGGCCCCGACGAGGCCGAGCGGCTCGACGTAGAGGACTTTCTCCCAGATAGCGACATCGATTTGCGGAGGGTTAATGGTCGTCATGCCTTCAGCGGCGCCGAACGTGTCCAAGATTGCCCGGACTCGATCCGAAGAGCGGTTGTCCCACTCTCCCAGCTCGATCGACGGCGACAGTCCCATGTGTTCTATGGTTGCCGGCTCGACTCGTGCTGCGAATATCTTGGAGAGGCCGCCGATGATCTTCTCTGGAGGGTAGAACTCCCGCAAGACCGTGGGCGTATCGAGGCCGTTCTGGAGTGGAAGGATCGTCGTCTTAGGGCCGACGAGCGGCGCGAGAGACGGCGCGATGGATCGAACCTGGGTTGCTTTCACGGCAAGTACGACCAGGTCCGCGGGTCCCATCTCCTCGGGCGTAGCGAAGGCGGAGGGTGAGGCGACTTCAAAATCGCCCTCGATGCTGCGGACGCGCAGGCCGCGCGAGCGCATCGCCTCCAGGGTTTCGCCTCGAGCGAGAAAGCGGACGTCCGCCCCGGCCTGGGCCAGTCGTCCGCCAAAGTATCCGCCGACTGCGCCGACGCCAACGATCGCGATTCTCATCGCGACTATTGTGCCGTTTTCTCCAAAGGAACGTCGTGGTACTCAAGCGCCCATTCACGCATAAACCAGACCCGCTCCGGCTCCACGCGGTAGAGCATGAACTCGGGGTTGCAGACGTTGCCCATAAAACTGCGTAGCAAGGGAGTGGCTTCCCAGATTCGAGTGCGCTCTCCCTCGTCGTCAACCAATACGGCGTTTCCCGCGATGCGCACTTGGTCGTGTGCGTCGTCCATATAGGCGAGTTCGACGGACGCCTGGCCTTCCAACTCCGCCGTCTTGCGCGAACTGCGGAAGGACGCCACCCAGACTCGGAAACCCTCGGTCAGCACAGGTGATACAGGACGCACTCTCGGACGTCCTTCAGGATCGACCGTGGCGAGCATGGGGAACCGAGCGCGCTTCATGGTCGCCTGAGCCAATTCGGGCAATCGGGTGGTATCGACAGGTTCGGGTTTGGGTTGCATGAGCGTTGCTGGAGGGCGCTGTTACAGTGTAGAGCTTGCGCCGGCTCTCGCCCATTCGGCTCGGCTCCTGCTCCTTCACGGCCAACGGCTGGGTCGGGTCTTTCTACCCGCGCGGAACGCGCCCGGCGGATTTACTTGCGACCTACGCCGAGGAGTTCGATACGGTCGAGCTCGACGTAACGTGGTACCGCGTGCCGACCACGTCGATGATCGATGCTTGGTACAAGCGCACGCCGCCGGGGTTTCAGTTCGCCGCCAAGGTTCCCCAGACGATTACGCACGACCGAGTTCTTGAGAACTGCGACGCGGAGATGCGCGAGTTCCTCGGCGCGATGGGCGGCTTGCGAGAAAAGCTCGGCCCCCTGCTGTTGCAGTTTCCCTTCTTTCGCCGCGAATGGATACCGGACGCCGACGCGTTCCTGGCCGTCCTCGGCCCCTTCCTGGCCAAACTTCCGCGCGACATGCGCTTCGCCGTCGAGGTGCGCAACCGGGAGTGGGTCCGGCCGCCCCTGTTGGACCTGTTGCGCGAGCACGGCGTCGCCTTCAGCTTCACCGATCACTCCTTCATGGACGAGCCGGCACAAGTCTGGAAGCGCATCGACCCGGTGACCACTGACTTCATCTACATGCGCTGGCTGGGCGATCGAAAGGGCATGGAGCAAATCACCACCGTCTGGGATCGGGAGCGCGTCGACCGATCAGAAGATCTCTCTTTATGGGAAACAATTTGTCGGCAATTGCGCGAGCGCGGGATCGATATATTTGGTTACGTTAACAACCACTATGGCGGACATTCGCCGGCCACTATTCGTGCATTGCTCGATCGTTTGGCGCCGGAATTGAGACGAGATCCTCCCGGATCCTCCCGGCCCGCACAGCAGAATCTCTTTTGATTTGCTGGATATATCCTCTATACTGCGCACCAAGTACAGGCAGCGCTGGGAGTTCTAGCGCACGCCTGGGTACAGGGGTTGGGGGAACCAATATGTCTGCCTTTATCCGATCCGCGCTGATCGCAGCGCTCTTCGCGGCGTGTGCTTTCGCTCAGATTGAAAGCGCTCGCATTCAAGGGAGCATCACCGACAGTTCCGGTGCGCTTATACCCGGAGCGTCGATCCGCTTTATGCAGGTCGCGACCGGCCAGGTTCAGGAGTCTCAGTCCGACGCAGTCGGATTTTTCCAATCGGTGCCCTTGCGCATCGGCGAATACCGCGTCGAAGTCGAGGCCGAGGGCTTCAAGACGGCCGTTCGGTCGGGCATCGTCTTGGAACTTCAGCAAACGGCCGTTTTGAATATTGCGCTGGAAGTCGGCGCGATCACCGAGACGGTCGACGTCACCGCGGACGCCCCGTTGCTTGAGACGACGCAGGCTAGCCAGGGCCAGGTCATCAACAACCAGAAGATCGTCGACATGCCGCTCAACGGTCGCGACTACATTCAGCTAGCGCTGCTGTCGGCCGGCGCGGTCCGCTCCATTGGAGGACGCTTCGGAGGTTTCAGTTCGGGGGGGCAGCGCACGACCCAGAACAACTACACCCTCGACGGAGTCGACAACAACAACCTCCAGATCGCCGCCCAGGGACGCCGTGCCGAGGTGATCAAGCCCTCGGTCGATGCGATTCAAGAGTTCAAGATCTCCACCAACGCCTACTCGGCGGAGTCGGGACGCGCCCTCGGCGGAACAGTCAACGTCTCGATCAAGTCGGGCTCGAACGAGCTGCACGGAACGGTGTTCGAGTTCATCCGCAATGAGAAGCTCGACGCCAAGAACTTCTTCGACCCGGCCAACTCGCCGCGGGCGCCGTTCAAGCGCAACCAGTTCGGTTTCTCCGCCGGTGGTCCCATCGTCAAGAACAAGACGTTCATCTTCGGAGACTACGAGGGCACGCGTATCCGCGAATCCTCTACGTTCAATGAAACGATCCCCACGCAGGCGCAACTGAGCGGCGATTTCTCCGGCGTCTCCCAAACGATCCATGATCCGCTGACTTACAACTCGGAAACGAACCGTCGCGACGTCTTCGCCAACAACGTCATTCCGACGAACCGTCTCGATCGCGTGGCCACGCAAGCGGCAACGCTCTACCCGGCGCCGAATCGCCCGGGCCTGACGCAGAACTACTTGACGACCGCTCCGGATCCGGAGGATCAGGATCGCTGGGACGTGCGTGTCGACCATATTCTTAGCCAGAACGACAGCGTGTTCTTCCGCTACAGCAAGCAGGATGAGGCGGTGGGCAACAGTCCGCGCTTCCCCTCGACGCTCGACGGCGACGGCACGCAGTTTGATCACGTCGGCGACAACATGGGGCTTTCTTGGAGCCACATCTTCTCCCCCTCTCTCATCACTACCGTCAAGCTCGGGTGGAACCGTATCTTCACGATCCGAACCGCCGTCCAGGAGCAAAATCTCAACGCGGCTTTCGGAATCAACGGCGTCGACCAGACGCTCCCCGGCATGGCGCTGATGAACATCTCGGGCGTGCGCAACGTGGGCGTCTCCAACTTCACGCCGAACATCATCGACTCCCAGAGCCGCCAGCTCAAGGTCGACACCAGCTATACGACGGGCAAACACACGGTCAAGTTCGGGCTCTCAACCCAGTTCCTGCAGAGCTACCTGACCAACCCGCAGCAGCAACTGGGCAACTTCACCTTCAACGGCAACTTCACTCGTCAGTCAGCGCCGGGCGGCAACCGCGGCGGGCGTCCGGTGGCCGACTTCATGTTGGGGAACGCGTTCCGCAGCAACATCTCTAACTCGGTCTACATGAATCTGCGCTCGCCCTGGCATCACCTCTACGTCCAGGACGATTGGCGCCTGACCAATAAGCTGACGCTCAATCTCGGCGTACGTTATGAATACAGTCCGCCATGGCAGGAGAAGGACGACCTGATCGGCAACTTCGATATTGATACCGATCCGGCCAATCCCATGTTCCGTTTGGCGGGCAGCGCCGGGGACGGACGCTTTAACCGCGCGACCATTGCGAACGATACAAACAACTTTGCACCTCGATTTGGTTTCGCCTATCAGGCGGCGTCGAAGACGGTAGTTCGCGGCGGCTACGGCCTTTTCTACGCGAACTACGAAGGCACCGGCGGCGGGCAGTTCCTCCAGGGCAATCCTCCGTTCCACATCAAGAGCGAAATCTCTACCGATTCAATTACTCCGCTCCAACTCTCGGACGGAAACCCCGCCGGCGTCCTGACGCCGGAGAATGCCGTTGCCTTGCGCTTTTCGTCCTTCGAACTCAAACCGGCTTGGCCGCTTTCGCAGCAGTGGAACGTCAACATTCAGCACTCACTGTTCAAGGACACAGTGCTCGAACTCGGCTACTACGGCACGAAGGCGCAGCATCTGGTGAACCGCCTTGACGGGAACTACGCGCTTCCGGGACCGGGAAACATCAACAATCGTCGACGCTACACCTCGGCCGTCTTCCCCGGGACCGATATCGTCGTGGGCCCCCTCTCCCAAATGAGTCGGCACGAGTTCAACGGCAATTCGCTGTTCCACTCGGTACAGACGCGATTGGAGAGACGTTTCTCGAACGGCTTCACGTTCTTGGGCGCCTACGTATTCTCGAAGACGATCGGCGACGTCTCTGGGTTCTCCGGTTCGGGTAATGCGCCCAACAGCGGCATCCAGAACCCGCTCGATCGCCGAGCCGAACGCAGCCTGGACAACCAACATCGCGCGCACAGCTTCACTGCGAGCTATGTCTATCAGATGCCTTTCGGGCGGGGCCAAAAGTTTGGCCGTGACATGAGCCGGATCGCTGACTTTTTGGTGGGCGGCTGGTCGGTTGCAGGCATCCATTCGTTGGCCTCCGGACGACCGTTTGGACTGAGTGTTCGCGGCAACCCGGCCAATACCGGCCAACTCAATCGGCCGAACGTGGTAGCGGGTCAGGACCCTAAGTTGTCGTCCGACGTCCGCGATCCGCAGCGCTGGTTCAATACGAACGCGTTCGTACCCAACAACGAGTTCGAGTACGGCAACGCTGGACGCAACATCCTGCTGGGCCCTGGCCTCTTCAACTGGGATTTCGCACTCTACAAGCAGTTCAAGGTGACGGAGTCCAAGTTCTTCCAGTTCCGCTTCGAGGCGTTCAACTTCACCAATACGCCGAACTTCGGCTTCCCTAACTCGGAAGTCGGCAACAACAACTTCGGCCGCATCACGGGCGCGGGCCGACCGCGGAACCTACAGGGCGGCCTGAAGTTCATCTTCTAGCGGCGAGGGAATCCGGCGGCCCGCTTCCCTCGCGGCGGCGGGCCGTTGTCCATTTAGGTAGGCCGCGCGATCGGATCGGCTTCCGAGCGGGGCAGCAACCAATCAACCGACGTGCCGAACCCCGATACAGTCGCGGCGCCCAGCGCCACCATCAGGAAGACCGGCCAGAGAATGAACCAACCGATCACCGGGATCAGCTGGACAAACGTAATCAGAATGGATCCCAGAATGGTGGCTCCCATAGCGCCGCCTGAGCGGATCAGTCCGCGTCCGACCCACAGGCCCAACCCGGTGTATCCGACAGCGGAGACGACGAACGTGGCCGCTGTGACGAGCGTATTGGCTCCGGGCAGCCAGAACAGCGCGATGCCCAGGAGGATCGAAAGGATGAAACCTCCGACGAAGATGCCGATCCCCACCAAGAAACAGATGCCGAATCGCTGATTGAGGGTCTGACGAACGGTCTCGATGCGCTGCTCGCCGGCAATGGCCAGCGTGAGCGCCGCCAGCAACGGACCCAACGCGATGGCGAGCACGATGCCAGCCAAGAGAACGACGCCGATCAGGACGGCCGCGGCAGGGGCCAGGCCCTTCCCTTCGACGACCTCGTCTCCGTGAATGACGGCTCCCGCGCCCTTGCTGATACCGCCCATGACGGACACGGTGTCCCCGTGGATATTCGTACCGTCCGCGAGGCGAACGCCGCCCATGATGGCGGCCGCATCCCCGCCGATGGACCCTCCCTCGTGCACGTTGACGCCGCCCATGATGGCCGCAACGTCGCCGCCCACAGGGCCGTGGATCTCCATACCGCCCATGACGGCGACGGCATCGCCCTCCACTTCGCCGTTGATCCGCATGCCGCCCATGACGGCGACGGCTTCGCCCACGCGGCCGTCGATGGTGACGCTGCAGAAGACGCAGACCACCTCGTCGAGCACCTCTTCCGGCCCGACGTAGATGTCGTCGCCGAACATCACGCGCTCCTTGGCGTGCGCCGGAGCCACCGACGCGCAGATCAGCCCGAGGAGTAGGAGCAGGTTGTGCGGACGAGGCATCCTCAAATGGTTTCTCCGCATGTAGGTACGAGCTTAGGGGATCAAATGTTCCGGGGCAATCTAGCGGTTCACCTTGGCGGCCTCGCGCTGCGCGATTTGCAGATTCTTGGCGGCGGTCTCATTCTCCGGACTGAACTCCAGAACCATCTGGAAGTCGTTGGCGGCCTGCTCATAGAGACCCGCCTGATAGCGCTCCTGGCCACGAAGCAGGAAGAACTCCGGACCGAGTCGCCGCGTGAACTTCTGCCCGTGCTCGAAGCTCTGCCAGCCTTCTTCGGTGCGCCCGAGGCGCATCTGTGCGACGCCCAACTGGGCCCAAAACGTAGCCTCGTTGGGTAAGCGCTTGAGCGCCCTGGTGTAGTAATCGATCGCTTGCTCCCAGCGCTTCTTCTTGGCCTCAAGGAGTCCGACGTTAGCCAGAAGAAACGACTCTTCGGCGCTGTCTGGAGTAACGACTTCCAGAGCTCGGATCCAATAGCGCTCGGCCTCGGCCATGCGGCCCCCGTTGAAGTAGATGCGGCCAAGCCAGGTGATCGGCCGGGCCTTTTCCGGAGACTTTGCGGCGGCGTCCTGCCAGAGCGTCAGCTCGTTGGACCAAACGTCGGCCCGAGCCATTGTCGCTCCTGAGTAGATCAGGGCCAGGACCGCCGTAGCGATCCATGGGCCTTTCGAGTCGCTTTCAAACAGCCGGGTGATCAGCCATAGCAGGAGGACGAAGAAGCCGATGGATGCCAGGTAGAGGCGTCTTTCAGCGGCGAAATCGAGCAGCGGAAACAACGATGTCGGCGCGAGGGTCAGAAAGAAGAAGAGAGCGCCGAAAACGGCCAGGGGCGTCCGGCGGCCGAACCGGATCGCAACTCCGAGAGAGGCGACCAGCGCCAAGAGACCGAGCCACGAGAGATTCTCGGTGATGGAATGCGAGACGGCGATGTCTGGGTCGTGATTAAGTCCCAAGGGCGCAAGAAGCTGGCCCACGTATCGCCAAACGACGTGCAACTGGGTCAACCAGTACGCTTTCCAGTCCAAACGAAATCCGGCCGACGGCGAGAACAAGACCGGCAGAACCACGAGATAGACGCCGGCCACCACCCCCAGGCCAAAGAGCAGGTACGTTTCCAGGCTCTTGCGTAGCCCTCGCCAATCGCCCTTGGAGAGCACCAGATAGTCCAACAGGAAAATGGCGAAGGGCAGCGTCAGTTTGTCTTGCTTGGTCGCAACGGCGGCCGTCATGAGGGCGCCCACGACGACGGCGGTGCGCACGCCGTGCAGCCCCCGCCAAGCCGTAAAGGCCCACAGCGCCCCAATGTAGAACGTGGCTGCGAGAGTCTCGGAGCGACTGGAAATGTAGGCGACTGACTCGGTCTGTATCGGACTCGTCAGAAACAGCAGGGGAAGGCCGTAGACGAAGAGGGAGCGGTATCGATCCAACGAGGGGCCAAAGCGGCCGGGGGCGAATAGTGCGGACATCCAACCGCAGAGCAACAGCGCGTTGAGCCCGTGCAGCAGGGCGTTGACGAAGTGGAATCCGAAGGGATCGAAGCCTCCGGCCAGTCGATGATTCAGCGTAAACGTCGCCATCAACAGCGGTCGGCCGGAGTTGCGAAAGGCCTGCCACGAGCCCTGACGCACCGCTGAAGCCGATTCCAGCATGTCGTAGTCGTCGAAGACGAACGGCCCTTGCATCGCGGGCCAATACAAAACGGCTGCAAGCAGGAGGCACGCCGCCGCGGCCAGACCGTAGCGTGTAGTCCCGCCGGAGGCAGGCGTTAGGGCGGAGGCCGTCTCCTTTTGTGGACTGGCGGGAGCCTTTGAACGCTTGCGTGCGGAGCCGCTCATGGGAGGAGACTAGACGTCGTAGTGGGCCATGATCGCGTCCCACTTGCCCTGAGCGACCAGCAACAACTCGATCACCTCGCGGACCGCGCCTGAGCCGCCGGCGGCTGGAATCTGGAAATGCACTCGATTGAGCACTTCCGGCCGGGAGTTGGTGGGCGCCGCGGACAACCCCACGCGAGTGAGCAAGGGCAAATCGGTGACGTCGTCCCCGATGTAGGCGACTTGATCCACGCTCAATCCGGATTGCTCCAATACGTTGTCGAGCAGCGGGAGCTTCTCGGTATTCCCCTCAAAGAGGTACTTCATTCCGGACGAGCGGGCGCGCTCCTGGACGGCCAGGCCGCCGCGACCGGAGATGATGCCCGTCTCAATTTCGTTGGTCCGAGCCCACTTCAAAGCCATACCGTCGTGGCAATCGAACGGTTTGGTCTCCGCGACTCCTCGGCCGCCCTGTCCGTCGGGGAGGAAGTAGATGCGCCCGTCGGTCAGTACGCCGTCGCAGTCCATGAGGAGGAGGCGGATCTTGGCGGCGCGGGCGAGGAGTTCGTCGGTGTAGAGTTCGGGGCGAGGCATGGCGGCGAATCTCCGATTGTACCGTCGTCGCAGGCCTGGGGTTCGGGTTGAAGCTCCTCTTCAGCGACGGGCGGAGGGGCCGCCAGGTCCATCCAATCGAAGAGGACCTGTTCCGCGAATAGCAGCAGGCATTCGTTCACGGGCTGCCGGAGTCTCCAGTCAATGGCTTTCCGCCCTCGCCAACGAAGCTCGGTTGTCGTCGGATGGAGCTCGTAGAGAGCGATTGTGGCTCGGATGCGGTAGCCGCCCCCGGGCTTGCGATAGGCGCGATGGGCGAGGCCGTCGACGAACATTTGGCAGCCCTGTGCCCTTGCGGCCTTTGCCAAGCCTTCGACGACGTCGTAGCCGTTGCGGCGCCATGGCTCCAGTCCGGCTTCTGGTCGCACACCCAGCTTCACGCTCTGTGATTCGGGCAAGTGGTAGTCGAGCGCCTCGATGAACGCCGGCGACATCCGCGGGGCGCGAGGGGTTCCTTCCTGCTCCACGGCAAAAGGGAAGATGCAGATCTTCGCGCCGCGCAGTTCAATCGGATCCGTCACGTAACTCTCGAGCGACCGGATCTCAGGATCGGGCGGGCGGATCCCGATCCATCTGGAAAGATCTCCGCCGTGACTGCACGGCGCCGCGACGAACGCAATCAGAAACGCGGCGCGAGCACACATGGGACTCTTATCGACACGCGGGGGAGAACCTTGGAGGGTCTGGCGGCTACGATGCCTCCCAACGTCCAGCCGGGCTAAGATACCGCATAGCTCTCCGTGGACTTTGCCCGAATCCATGAGCCGATGACCGTCGCGACCGACTTTGTGTTGGCGCTGCTCGGCATATGGTTTGCGATCCGACTCTTTAGCTTGGCGCGGAAAGTGCGCCAAACATCGGTTCAGTCATGGGGCTGGGCCTTCCTGGCGACAGCCGCGGCCGCTCTCGCGGGCGGCGTCGCTCACGGTTGGCCGGATGCGCTGAGCGAATGGGGCGGTAACATCGTCTGGAAGGCGGCGGTGTATTCGGTGGGCGTTGCTTCGTTCTGCTTTGTGGCCGGTACCGGGAAGGCCGTCCTCAGTCGAGCGGCCGCGAGCTGGTTGACCGGCGCTGCCTTCCTTAAGCTCTGCGTATATTGGGGCTGGATGAGCGGACACGACGACTTCCGCTATGTGATCTACGACTACGCGCCCAGCATGCTCGTCGTCCTCGGATTGAGCCTCTATCTTTGGCGACGGCGACACGAAGAGTCGGGCGCGTGGTTGAGCGCGGGAGTGGTCATCTCTTTTGCAGGCGCAGGCGTACAAGCGTCCGGTTGGGGGCTGCACGAGCACTTCAACCACAACGACATCTATCACGTGATTCAGATGGTTGGATTGGCGGCGCTCTACGGCGGGGCTCGTCGACTCCGGGACTACTGAGCCGCGTTATCCGAAGACGGCGTCGGGATGTCGTCTGGGCGCTTAGCCGCCGAGGCGGATCATCTCCAACTTGCGATTTGAAGCTGGATCGTACCCGTCCGGGGATTCAAGCGCCGTTAGACGCTGCTCGGAGTAGCGGTCCTCTCGCGCCCCCCACACTTCGGCGATGCGGCGTGACAGGCGATCGTCATCGGGGGCTGGGCGCAACAGAGGCCTTAGGTCCTCGCCGGCGTCTGAGAAGAGGCACGTGACCAGACGTCCGTCGGCGGTCAAACGGGCGCGCGAGCAGGCGCCGCAGAACGGTTCTGTAACCGATGCGATCACGCCAAAGCTTCCTTGCCCGTCCAGGTACTCGTAGGTTGCCGCGGGCGTGCTGCCTCGCTCGGCCGCGGAAGCCTGCAGGGGGAATGCGGATGCGACCGCGGCAACGATGTCCGCCTTGGCGACGAGCTTCTCGGATCGCCAACGGTTGACGTTTCCCACGTCCATGAATTCGATGAAGCGCAGCTGGAACCCGTTTTGACGACCGAACTGGGCTAATTCGACAATCTCGTCGTCGTTCACGTTGCGCTCGATGACGGCGTTGATCTTGACGGGCCCCAGGCCGGCCTTCTTGGCGGCGAACAGGCCCGCCAGCACCGGCTCCAGGTCGCCGCGTTTGGTAATCGCCCTGAAGCGGTCCGGGCGGAGCGTATCGAGGCTGACGGTAATCCGTCGCAGCCCGGCGTCTCGCAGCGGCTTGGCCATTTCCGTGAGCCGAGACGCATTGGTCGTCATCGCCAGGTCGTCGACGCCGGGTATCGCCGCCAGCATGCCCACCAGACGAGCCAAGTCCTTGCGCACCAGCGGCTCGCCGCCGGTGAGTCGAATCTTGTGGACTCCGTGCTCCGCGAAGGACCGCGCCACGCGTTCAATCTCTTCAAAGGACAGGATCTCGGAGCGCTCGATCCAGGGATACTCGTCCAGCGGCATGCAGTAGGTGCAGCGGAAGTTGCAGCGGTCCGTAACGGAGATACGGAGGTCGGCGAGGGGGCGGCTGAAGCGATCGAGCAGCACGGCGAAGTCTTAGTGTATCTCTCGCGTACTACAATCGATCACAGCGATGTCTTCGGGCTCTCCCCCCGCACCGCAGCCTCCGCCGGGACCCGGATACGAGGCTTGGCGGGCTCATACACAACAGGCGAGTGGGCCGCAGCCGATGCGGCCTACCCGCACGAACTGGGCGCGACACATCGGGTTGTTCGTGTTGACGGCCGCCTCTACGACGGCGACGTTCAACCGGTTCTTTACCGCTGAGCAAGACTGGTCTCCCGATTCCCTAGCCGGCTGGCTGCCGGGAATGGAGTACGCGTTTTGGCTGCTGGTGATTCTCGGCTGCCACGAGGCCGGTCATTACATCGCCGCGAAGCGTCATCGTGTGCCGGCGACGCTTCCGTTCTTTATCCCTTTCCCGCTTCCTCCCCTCGGGACGATGGGAGCGGTGATCGGCATGTCGCCCTATATCCCGAACCGCCGAGCGCTCTTCGATATCGCGGTGGCGGGCCCGTTGGCAGGCCTCGCAGCGGCCATTCCGGTTTGTTACTGGTCCATGCTCTCGACGACGCGCCAGTTGATTCCCAATGCCCCAGGGGGAGGGTGGCAGTTCGCTGACCCGCTCCTGCTTCGAATCATCGAGTTCGTAGTGATGGGTCCCCGGCCGGAAGGCTATGACATTGTCCTCACTCCCATGGGATACGCGGCTTGGGTGGGGATGCTGGTCACGGCATTCAACCTGATCCCGATCAGTCAACTGGATGGCGGCCACGTCTCCCATGCCCTGTTGGGGCGCCATAGCCGCTGGTTGTCGTTTGTCGTTTTCGGGATCTTGATCGTCGTAACCGTCTCCAACGGCTGGCAATACATCTTGCTCATCGTGATGGTTTGGTACATCGGCTTGGTTCATTCGCCGACACTGGACGACCAGATTCCGATCGGTCGAGGCCGCGTGCTGATCGGCGTCGGCATGATTTTGGTCTTCTTGCTCTGCGTCACCCTCCAACCGTTCATCTCCGCGCCGGGCATGCCGGCGACGTAACGCTCTACGATTTCCGTCTCATTCAGCCGATGGGCATCCTGTGACCACCGCCACGGCCAGCCGATCTGCTCCGGTTCAGAAGCCGGTGCGAAGCAGCGCGTCCGCGGGTGGTTTCGTCGACATCCACTGCCACTTGTTGCCTGGGCTCGACGACGGCCCGAAGACCGACGAGCAGTCCGTTCGTCTGGCCCGTGCAGCTGTCGGCGGCGGTACGGCGGCCATCTGCGCCACGCCCCACGCCAGTTTCCAGTATCCCTACGATCCGGTCGGCGCCGGTGAGAGCTTCGTTCGGCTTGAGCAAACCCTCGCAGACGATCTCTTCCTCTTCACCGGCTGCGAACTGGAAATCAGCGACGAGTCGGTCCGGGCCTTCTTTGAGAATCCCCTGCGTTACACGCTCAACCGCGGGCGTTACCTGCTGGTGGAATTGAGGATGGAGACCCCTCTGGCGCGACTTCCGCGTCTGCTCGACCGATTCCTAGGCGCCGATATCCAGCCGATCCTCGCCCACCCGGAGCGCTATCCTTTCGCCCACGAGCGCGGGCAACCGCTCATCGACTGGGTGCAGGGCGGGGGACTGATGCAGGCCACCGGGTGCTCCTTCTCTGGACGCATGGGGAGACGCGCGCGGTCGACCGCCTTCCGGCTCCTCGATCAAGGTCTACTGCACTTCGTCGCCTCCGATGCGCATGACGCCCTCAAGCGGCCACCGGACCTGCGCGGCGCATGGAACACGATCGAACAACGCCACGGATTCGACGCGGCTCACGCGCTGCTGATCGGCAATCCCCTCCGCGTGCTCCGCGACGAGCCGCTCTAGCCGTCGCTCGTGATAGTCTTCGGGGTTCGATGCGTACCCTGATTACCTTCGCCGCCTTCCTTTCCGTCTCCTGCGCCCCGTCCCCGGTCGAAACCGCACCCGAACGTCCCAATGTCGTTTTCATCCTGATCGACGATATGGGCTACGCCGACCTCGGCAGCTACGGAGCGGAGCATCCCCCGACGCCAAATCTGGATCGACTGGCCGCCGACGGGACGCGGTTCACTGATTTCTATGTCGCCTCGCCGATCTGTTCACCGTCGCGCGTCGCTTTCACTACGGGCAATTACCCGACGCGCTATGGCGTCACGGGGCATTTCGCGGGTCGCAAGAGTAACCGCGACCGCGGCATGCCGGACTTTCTGCCGCTCGACGCGCCGGCGGTCGCCCGCGGCTTCCAATCCGCGGGCTACGCCACGGCTCATTTCGGGAAATGGCACCAGGGCGGAGGCCGCGACGTCGACAATGCGCCCCATCCCTCCGCCTACGGATTCGACGAATCGCTGGTGACGTTTGAGGGCCTGGGCGATCGAATCCTGCAGCGCGACCACGGCCTCTCCGCACAGAGCGCCGAGTTGGGGCAGGGCGAGATCACCTGGGAGCCGAAGCATCGCAACACGGAGATTTACGTCGACCGTTCCATCGACTTCATCCGCCGAAACCGGGAGGGGAACTTCTACCTCCACCTCTGGCTCAACGACGTCCATGACCCCTTCAAGCCGACTGAGGAGCAACTCGCCAAGTTTGCGGCCTTCGCAGACGAGCCGTACGTACAGCAGTACTACGCCGTTATCGATGAGATGGATCGTCAACTCGGGCGGCTTTTCGATGCTCTGGACGAGCTTCAACTCTCCGACGACACCATCGTGATCGCCGTCTCTGACAACGGCCCTACGGCTTGGCCTCGCTATTACAAAGAGGGCGAGCGCCCTCCGGGTGAAACCGGAGGCTTCAGAGGGCGCAAGTGGAGCCTCTATGAAGGCGGCGTTCGAGAACCCTTCCTCGTCCGCTGGCCAGGCAGGTTCCGGCCGGGGCCGTCAACCGGACGACGGTCGTGACCGCAGTCGACTACCTGCCGACGCTCTACGCGCTTTCCGGTCTGGAGCTGCCTCAAGGCGCGGAGTTGGACGGCGAGGATCTTTCGGACGTTCTACTCGGCGCGACCCGCGACCGGACAGAGCCCGTCTACTGGGACTACGGTCGCTCGTCCGGGCTCCTGCAACCCGGACTGGAAATTGATCAGAGTCCGCATCTCGCCATGCGCGACGGCCGCTGGAAGTTCCTGATCAATGAGGACGGCTCGCGGCCCGAACTCTACGACTTGTCTTCAGACCGCGCCGAGACCGAGAATCTGGTGGAGCAGGACGGCGAGCGCGCTGCGGTTCTGCGCGATCGCCTGATCGGATGGTACAGGCGTACCGCCAAGTCGCAGTAACTCGCCTCGCCGTCCGTCGAGCGTTATCCTAAGAAACTCGCTAGAACAGTCATGCTGAAACTGCCCGTACTCCGCTGGGGAACCCCCTACCACTCGCTCTCCACCGACCGTATCTTTCACTTCGATACCGGGGAGGAGATCGCCGAGTTCTCGCAGTCTGACGGAATGATGATTCGGCGCGACCGTCGCCATTCCACGCGCGCCCGCGACGCCCTGCGCGCCATTCCCGCCAAAGAACTCGTCGCCATGTGCGAGGCCGCGGCGGACGTCTTTGTCCACGATGAGTTGCCCATCGGCGACCAGATGCAGACGACGGAAGAGTTCGTCCATTGCCAATCGGCGACGACCGGGTTGCCCGAGCATATGTGCCGCACAAACATGGACAAGCTCCACTTCGTGCTGGCAAACATGGGCTCGATCTTGGACGCGCTCACGCGCGGCCTCGATCTCCAGATCCTCTCCGACGGTTTTGGCGCCGATAAGGACGGCCGTACCGTCTCCATGCAGGCTCAGACCGACGTACTCGGCGCGGTGCTGCCGTCGAACTCTCCGGGCGTCCATTCGCTGTGGCTGCCGGTGATTCCGATGCAGATCGGGCTGGCGCTCAAGACCGGCGCACAAGAGCCCTGGACTGCCTTCCGCATGGCCGAGGCGCTGTTCAAGACCGGCATCCCCCGGGAAGCGATCTCGATCTATCCCTCCGGCGGCGACGCAGGGCCTGCCCTCATGAACGCCTATGAGCGCGTGATGATTTTTGGCGGCTTGCCGACCGTGGAGAAGTATTCGGGCGACCCGCGCGTCCAGGTCCACGGGCCGGGCTGGTCCAAGGTCCTTTTTGGCGAAGACAAGGTGGACGACTGGGAAGACTATCTCGACATGATGGTCGACAGCGTCTTGCTCAACTCCGGCCGCTCCTGCATCAACTGCTCGTCGATTTGGGTTCCCCGGCGCGGCCGCGAGATCGCGGAAGCCATCGCCGAGCGCCTCGCCAAGGTCGAGCCTCTAGGTCCGACGGACCCCAACGCCCCTCTCGCTGCTTTCACAGTGGCCGAGGTCGGCGAGGCGATTTCGGAGCTGATCGACGGCGAGCTGGAAGCGTCCGGCGCGGAAGATATCTGCCAGACCATGCGCGGCACGCCGCGTGCGGTGAGCAAGGAGCGCTGCTCCTACGTCCTCCCGACCGTCGTTCACGTCGACGATCCCGACGCGCCGATCGTCTCCAAGGAGTTCATGTTCCCCTTCGTCAACGTCGTCGAGTGCCCTCAAGAGCAGATGGTCGAGAAGATCGGGTACACCCTGGTTGGCACGGGCGTGACCGAAGACGCACAGTTCCGACGCGAGCTGATCGACGCCACCAACATCGATCGTCTGAACATCGGCAACGTTCCGACCACGAAGCTCGACTGGTACCAACCCCACGAAGGCAACATAGTCGAGTGGCTCTACCGCGCCCGCAGCTTCCAAAGCGCCGCCTAAGCAGTCTACGCGGCTCGTCGTCCAACAACGGTGCCGCGGGCGTGAGCCCGCGTTGTTAAGGCCGGTAAGCTTGAATCGATCCTAGTCGTGCGCCGAAGGTTTCCGTGGATTCTTCATGTAGTAGAGGAATCCGTCCTCAGCCCCAATCAGCAAGTCCCGAACCCCGTCACCGTCCCAATCGACCGTCGTCGGCGATGTTGTGTGTCCAGCAAGAACCTCATCCGTCAACGGTCCTTCATCGACCAAGGTGATGGTGTGAGTATTCTCGGGACTGACATTCCGGAGAAGGTTCACACTGGCACTGTTAACCAGGACGTCAAGACGTCCGTCTCCGTCCCAATCGACGACATCCAGCTTCCTGCGTCCACTCTTTCCTGCTCTGCCTGTGTTCAGTTGCAACGGGCCGCCGAATTCGTTTTGAGCACGATGTTTACTGTCGTACTTCGACACGGACGCACCACGGAAGGGCCGTCCGAACCACTCGACGTAGTTCCCTTGAGAGAAAGTAGCAAGGTACCCTTCGTGATCCAGAAGAAGTAGCACCGAGGGTTGCCGCGGAGTGAACCAGTCGGTAGCCACCGGCGTTGTGCGCCATTGGGTAACCACCTCCGACCCTTTCGATGTCCACCAGTTCCATTCGGGCTTCGGCAGGGTGTCCGCTAGATTATTGGTCCCGTGGCCTCCCGTACTAAACCATAGGGGCTTGCTTGCGTCGAGTTTCGGCTCGCCTTTCGTCCCCACATTCCGATACCAAACCACCTTCCCCCAGATCGAATTCACAATCAGATCCGGCAGCCCGTCCACATCCCAATCCGCCACCGAAAGCGTCGTATACCCCCACTTCGCCTCCGCCGGCCCTTGGATCGATCCGTTCTCCCCAGCCTGTATCCGAATCCGTTCTCCGTCCGCTTCCAGGTAGACCGGCGCCGCCCACTTCGGCGGATCAGCCCCGTCCAAGTTCTCGATGAATCCGATATACCCGGCACTATTCCCCGCGACGATATCTTCATCGCCATCACCGTCCCAGTCATAACCCACCGGTGTAATCAACGCCCCAAACTTCACAAACTCCGCTTCCTGCTGAAAGTAGACGGGATCGGCGAATTGCGCTTTGCCCAGATTCTCCACGAAAGCCACACGGCCGTCCTCATCACCGACAACCAAGTCCGGATCCCCGTCGCCGTCCCAATCCACTGCCACCGGCGTAATCATCTGCAGATCCATCCGAGGCGACAGCCTGCGACCTTTACGCAGCTTCATCTCCGTCCGCGAGCCCTTGTTCTCGAAATAGGTAAACCCGTCCAGGAACTCTCCACAGATCAGGTCGAGATCGCCGTCCCCGTCAAAGTCCGCAAAGTTCGGGCTCGGCATGCCGTAGACGTCCACCGGTTCGCCTCCAGCCGTCACCGCCTCGGGCTCCGCGTAGCCGTCCGCCGTGCCGCGCGCCCAGTAGACGTAGCCGTGTAGGGGGCCGTTCGTCCACTCGCCCTTGTCGTTATAGGCGTCGTCCCAGCCGTAGTCGGTCCAATCGCCAATGCCGACCACCAGGTCCATCACGCCGTCGCCGTCCAGGTCAACGCGCTTCCATTGGTTGGCGCGCACGCGCCCTTCGGACGTATGGAAATCGTCTGTTTCTAATCCCACGGGCTGAGGGGCCGAGAAGCCGCTCGTCTTGAAGTCCGGATAGCTCATCCCCGGCGTCATCACCGTGCCGTCAGGCGAGAGCTGCGCGTTCGTCTTGTAATCCGTCACGCGCACTCCCGGTTTGAACACCGGCAATTTGCCGCCGCCTGGATTCTCGAAGAAGTACGTCCCTTCGTAAGGCACGCCGCCCGACGACACCAGCAGATCCAAGTCGCCGTCGCCGTCATAGTCCATCGGTAGCGGCCAGGCCCAAAGCCCTACACCCAAATCGACCGTCAAGCCAGGATTGTTGTAGCGGATGCGGGTGAGATCGCCTGCCGCCAGTAGGCCCGGCAACAGCGCGAGAAGCAGACTAAGTCTCGTCATCGAATACGTCATCAGCGGTGATTTCCAGCCCTGCAAGGACATGCGTGACGATCGATTCCGTAACGCGCGCCTCGCCGAGCAATTCAAACTTGCCGTTGCGCCCCTCATAGGTGCGCACGGTCAGCTTGGTCGGATCCACGATCCAGTACTCGCGCACTCCGAAGGCTGCGTATGCCTGGAATTTTGTCTCGCTATCGTGCTTCGGGTTGGACGGGGAAAGAATCTCGATCGCCAAGTCGGGCGCGCCACTAATCTTTTCCTCGACGACCTCAAATCGGTCGCGACTTACGAAGCAGATATCCGGCTGGTAGACCGTGTGTTCGTCGAGGATGCAATCAATGGGCGCAACAAAGAGTCGTCCCAATTGATGCTCCCGAATGTGGTTGAGCAAGAAGAAACCTAGATTCGCGTTCGCCACGCCATGGCGTGATCCGGCACTTGGAGACACGACAACCCTCCCATCGACCAACTCAGTCTTTCGACCGACGTCGACGGGCCAGTCCTTGATGTCGTCCCAGGTGAGTTTCTTCTCGGCGATCGCCATCGTGCGCCTTATTCTAACGCCTTCAGCAACGGGTCTCCCGTCTCCCGCATGTGCGTCCGGATCTTTACGTCCAGCCGCTCCACCACTTGAGCCAGCCGGTAATCCTCGGCTCCAATTAAGTTTCGTAGCTCCTGCGGATCGGCCCGCAGGTCATAGAGTTCGTCGCGCTCTGGATTCAAGAAATCCCGCACCAGTTTCCAGTCGGGCGTGCGCCACATGCGCATGTCGGTCCTCGATTGGTGGTGAGTCGAATATTCGGCGTATAGGTCGTTGTCCCAGCCATCGGACGCCCCCTTGAGGAGGGGGACGAGGTTTCGTCCGCGAATCGTCTCGCCGTCGGGCAGGGAAGCGCCCGCCCACTCCACCAGCGTCGGGTACCAGTCGAGGTTCGACACGGTCTCATTGATCCGCGTCCCCGGCTTCACCACGCCCGGCCACACGACCGCCGTCGGCACCTTGATCGAGTTGTCCCACATGTTCGGTCGCTGCCCGCTCGGCACATTGGCCGTCGCGGCCGGGGGTTCCGTCAAGATCCAATGCCCGTTGCCTTTGTGCCAAATGCCGTTGTGTCCCATGCTGTAGCCGTGGTCGGAGGAGTAGATGATGATCGTGTCGTCACGCAGACCCAGTTCGTCGAGCCGCGCAAGGATGCGTCCGACGTTGCGATCCACGCCGCGCACGCTTGCGAGGTACTCGCGGGTTCGGCGGTCGACCTGTTCCACGTCTAAGTCGGGATAGTCCGGGTGGGGCAATGTGGGCGTGAGGCCGTCGAAAGGCGCCCAGTCTTCGTCGGCGACCGGCAGCCAGCGAGCGTGGGGAGCGCGATAGTGTACGGCGAGCGCAAACGTCTTCTCTCGGTTCGCCTCCAGGAAGCCCAAGGCGTGATCGGTAAGAATGTCCGTCGTCAGCCCCTCGAAGCGCAATTCCTTGCCGTCCTTCTCGAGCACTGGATTGTCGGGGCTGGTACCGCCGCCCCGAAATCCCATGAAGTAGCTGAAGCCGGTCTTGGTCGGATGGAAGTGATCGTTCAGCCCGAGATGCCACTTGCCGACGAGGCCCGTGTGGTATCCCGCCGATTGCAGCACTTCGGGCCACGTGGTGGTCGATGGCGAGAGTCCTTTGTTGGGTTCGCGGCTGGGGTTGATCCAATCGGTAATTCCAAGCTCCGACCCGTACCGGCTGGTCATCAAGCTTGCTCTTGACGGACTACATACCGGAGTCACCGTAAAGGAGTTCTCTAGATAGGCGCCCCGTGCGAACAGCTTATCCAGGTGGGGCGTGGAGGCGTCGGGATGGCCCTCAAACCCGAGGGCCCAAGGGGCCTGGTCGTCGGTGAACAGAAAGAGGATGTTCGGTCGCTGGGCGGCTAAGGGAGCGGCCAACACGATCAACAGGAGAAGGGAGCGCATGCGTGCCCAGCATGATACTTCAAGCGGTTCAACTGCGCGTCTGTCGAATGACGCCCCACATTACCGCGAGCACTGCCAGACCGGTCACCGCAAGGGCCGCGAACTGCGCCTGTGGTCCCAGCGTCTCCAGCGCCTCGCCGAAGTAGTATCCAATGGGCGCAATCAACGCCGTCCAAAACAGAGCTCCGGCGACATTCCACAGGAAGAACCGGCCCGGCTGAACCCCGCCGACTCCGCAGGCAACGGGGATCCAGATTCGAATGCCCCAGAGGAACCGAGCAAAAAACACCAAGGGATTCCCTCGCTTTTCCAGCCACTGCTCCACCCGCTGGAATTTGGGATTGTCGCCGGCTCGTTCGAGCACGCGCTCCCGTCCTTGTAGGCGAGCTACGTGATACATCACCTCGGCGATCAGGAACGTCCCTGCGAACGAAGCGAAGATCGCTGCCGCGAAACTGAGATGTCCGCGCTGCGCCAACACCGCACCCGCGACAAGCGCAGCCTCGCCCTCGATGGCGGCGATCAAGAACACGGCGATATAGCCGTACTGGAGGATGGCGTCTTCCATGCCGTCGTTACGAGCCTAGAGAACGACTTGTTCCCGATAGACGCCCCAGAGGTCTCGCAGTGTGTCCGAGATTTCACCGAGCGTCGCTCCGCTCTCCGCGGCGTCCAACACAGCCGGAAATAGGTTTTCTTCCCCCTGCGCGACTTCGGCCAAGCGGGCCAAGGCTTCCGCGGCTGCGGTCCAGTTCCGGTTGGCTCGCCACGCCGCCAGCTCGTCCACTCGGGCCGTCTCCTGGGCGAGGTCAAGCTTCAGAATCGGCGTCGCGGCTTCATCATCTTCTACAAACTCGTTCACGCCCACTACAACTTGCTCGCCGGATTCGACCCGTTGCTGCGCGACGTAGGCCGAGCGTTGGATCTCACGCTGTGGATATCCAGCCGCTATGGCGGCGGGCATCCCACCCAGAGAGTCTGTGCGTTCGAGGTACTGGCGCGCGCCCTGCTCGATCTCATCCGTCAACGCCTCAATCGCGTACGACCCCGCCAATGGGTCCACGGTCTTCGTAACGCCGGTCTCGTGCGCAAGCACCTGCTGCGTTCGCAGGGCTAGTTTAGCTGCCTCTTCGGTCGGCAAGGCCAAGGCCTCGTCCAGCGAGTTGGTGTGCAACGATTGGCAGCCGCCCAGCACGGCGGACAGCGCCTCAACAGCGGTGCGCACCACGTTCACTTGCGGCTGCTGAGCCGTCAGCGACGAGCCGGCCGTTTGCACGTGGAAGCGCATCTTTAGCGACCGCTCGTTCTGCGCTCCGTAGCGCTTCTTCATCAGCCGCGCGTATACCCGCCGGGCCGCGCGGAACTTTGCGACCTCCTCCAGAAAATCTCGATCTGCCGAAAAGAAGAACGACAGGCGCGGTGCGAACCCGTCGATCTCCAAACCCGCCGCCAAGGCCGCATCGATATAGGCACAGGCGTTTCCCAAGGTGAAGGCAACCTCTTGGACCGCCGTCGATCCCGCCTCGCGCATGTGGTAGCCGGAGATCGAAATCGCGTTCCACTTGGGAGCATGCTCCGCCGTCCAGCGGAACAGATCCGTCACGATCCGCATGGAGGGACCGGGCGGGTAGATGTACGTCCCCCGTGCGATGTATTCCTTCAGTACGTCGTTTTGGATGGTGCCGCGCAGTTCCGCTGGCGGCGTGCCCTGACGCTTGGCGACGGCGACGTAGAACGCCAGCAGGATGACGGCGGTCGAGTTGATGGTCATCGACGTCGAGACGTCGCGCAGATCGATCCCGTCGAACAGCTGTTCCATGTCCGCCAGCGAGCTGATTGAGACGCCCGAGCGTCCCACCTCTCCGGCGGCCAGTTCGTGGTCGGAGTCGTAGCCCATCTGCGTCGGCAGATCAAAAGCGACCGATAGCCCCGTGACTCCTTGCGAAATCAAGTAGCGATAGCGCTCGTTTGATTGCCGCGCGTCTCCGAACCCGGCGTACTGGCGCATCGTCCACAGGCGATCGCGGTACATGCCGGCGTGCAGGCCGCGCGTATAGGGAAACTCTCCGGGATCGCCCAGGTCGCGGTCGTAGTCCCGGTCCTTGGGACGGTAGAAGTCGTCCATCCTCGCCGCCTAGGAATCGTCCTCAGCCGCTTTCCGCGAGATGGCGCGGGCCCGCCGAAAATTCGAAATGCCAAACCAGGTCAACATCGCCACTACGACGCCCGCCAACGCCATTCGGCCGAAAGCATCCGGATCCGTGTCCAACACGCGCATCGACTCAAACAACCCGTTCGCGCCGAAGGCAAAAAACAGTGCCAGCGCGAAGAAGACGAACCCGATGACTTCATTAAAGAGCTGCCTGAACAACCCCAGCAGCCGCGGGACGAATGAGCGCATCTCGCCAAAACCCGCGCTTGCCGCTTCGAAGATCCGCATGCCTCATAGCCTACCAAGCCAGGCGCCGTAGAATAGGTCGCCATGACCGCCCGTGCCGTACCCCCCAGCGCCGCTCTCGCTGAACTCGCAGCACTGCTCGGCGACCGGTTGTCGCAATCTCCCGCTCATCTTGAGACGCACGCCCATGACGAGTCCTGGCACCCCGCTGAGGCGCCCGACGCCGTCGCGTTCGTCGAATCGACGGAGGAGTGTGCGGCGGTCGTTTCGGTTTGTAGCCGTCACGGCCTGCCGATGGTCCCTTTCGGCGCCGGTACCGCCGTGGAAGGACACATCCAGGCAGTCCAGGGGGGGCTATCGGTCGACCTATCGCGAATGAATCGCATCCTCGCGGTCGAATCCGAGGACCTCGACGTTCACCTCCAAGCCGGGGTGGATCGAGTTCAGTTGAACCGTCAACTGGAGAAGCACGGACTCACATTCCCTATCGATCCCGGCGCCGAGGCGACGCTCGGGGGGATGGCCGCCACCGGCGCCTCGGGCACCACAGCCGTGCGTTATGGAACCATGCGCGAGAACGTTCTTGGCCTCACGGTCGTGCTGGCCGACGGGCGCGTGATTCAAACCGGCGGGCGTGCCCGCAAATCATCTGCGGGTTATGACCTGACGCGTCTGTTCATCGGCTCCGAAGGCACGCTGGGGATCATCACCGAACTTCGGTTGCGCGTCCAACCACTGCCGGAATCCGTCGCTGCCGCTGCGTGCCCGTTTCCGTCTCTGGACGAGGCGGTGTCCGCCGTCGTCGAGCTGCTGCAGACGGGAGTTCCCGTCGCGCGTTGTGAGCTGATGGACGAGCGCTCTGTTGAAGCGGTCAATCGCTACTCACAGCTCGGCGCACCCGAGAAACCGACCGTCTTCTTTGAGTTTCACGGAGCGCCCAAGAGCGTCGAGGAGCAGTCGGAGATTGCTAGGGGGATCGCGGCCGACCATGGCGGCGGAGAGTTTCGCTGGTCCACCCGGCGCGAGGATCGAGAGGAGATCTGGGAAGCGCGCCACAAGGCCTACTACGCCGCGAGGGCGCTGCGCCCCGGAAGCAAGGGCTGGCCGACCGACGTGGCCGTGCCCATTTCCCGTCTCGCCGAGTGTATCCGTGAGACTCGCCGCGACTGCGTGGCCGCCGGCATCGACGCCCCGACGCTGGGGCACATCGGCGACGGTAACTTCCACACGGTATTTCTCTTCGATTCCGACAACGCTGATGAGCTCGCCCGCGTCAAAGCAGCGAATCAACGCCTTCTGGATCGCGCCCTGGCGATGGGCGGGACCATCACCGGCGAACACGGGATCGGATCGGGAAAGATCGCGGCTCTGGAGACTCAGTGCGGCCCGGCTGTCGACGTCATGCGTTCGCTAAAGAACGCGCTGGACCCCCAGGGCCTCATGAACCCGGGAAAGATATTCCGGTAGACCGCCAGGCTGATACCGTAGGCGTGATGCCCGCTCAAGTCGCCTCCTACGGTTCCTGGAAGTCGCCGCTGACTTCGGATCGGATCGTTGCGGACTCGGTTCGCCTCGGGTCGGTGCACCTCGCCCAGAACGCGGTCTTTTGGGTCGAGGGGCGTCCCGAAGACAACGGTCGGGCGGTCCTCGTTCGTCAAGGCGCGAACGGCAGAGAGCGCCTCACGTCGGCTCCCTTCAACGTGCGCACCCGAGCGCACGAATATGGCGGCGGGGCCTATTGCGTCGTCGACGAATCGCTGGTGTTCTCCAACTTTAGGGACCAACGGCTGTATCGCGTGGATCCCGGTTCGCCGCCTGAGCCAGTCTCGCCGGAAGCCGAACACCGATTCGCGGACGGGTGCTATGACTCGCGACAAAACCGACTACTCATTGTGCGCGAGGACCATTCCGACGCCGATCAAGAGGCCGTCTCGACCATCGTCTCGCTCGACCTTCAGAACCAATTGCAGACGGTGATCGCGGACGGCGCCGACTTCTATTCCGACCCACGCATCAGCCCGAACGGCGAGACGGTCTCCTGGCTGGAATGGCGCCATCCGCAGATGCCTTGGGACGGGACCGAACTGAGAGTCCTTCGCGACGGCCACGTTGAGACCGTCGCAGGCGGCGAAACGGAGTCGATCTTTCAGCCGCAGTGGTCGCCGGATGGACGCCTCTACTTCATTTCCGATCGAAACGGCTGGTGGAACCTCTACCGCTGGGACGGCGACCAGGTTCAGGCCGTCGTGGAGATGGAGGCAGAGTTCGGCTACCCGCAATGGATATTCGATTGGTCGACCTATGCCTTTCAGTCAGCGGAGCGGGCCTTTTGCACCTATCACACCAACGAGGGCTGGCGTCTCGGAGAGATCGATCTTGAGGCCCGTAGGCTATCTCCCATTGAGACGCCCTATACGGATTTATCGAATCTCCGGGCGGCGTCCGACCGCGTGGTCTTCATGGCGGGTTCGCCCACAGAGACGTCGTCGATCATCGAGATGGATCCCGACAGCCGGGAGATGGAGACGCTCCAGAGTTCGGATACGTTCGACGCGGCGACTCGGAACTATTTCTCAGTTCCCCGCGCCATCGAATTCGCCGCAGGCGCCGACCTCACCTCGCACGCCTTCTACTACCCGCCGCACAATCCGGACTTCGAACCGCCTCCCGGCGAGCGCCCGCCTCTGATCGTAATCAGTCATGGGGGCCCCACTGGGCAAACTTCGCCCACCCTCAGCCTCAAGACGCAGTTTTGGACCAGTCGCGGTTTCGCCGTCGTGGACGTGAATTACGGCGGCTCCACCGGCTATGGGCGGGAGTACAGGCGGCGATTGGACGGAGCGTGGGGCGTCGTCGATCTAGCGGACTGCACCAACGCCGCTCTGCATCTTGTCGACCAGGGGCTCGCTGACCCGAAGAAGCTCCTTATTCGGGGCGGCAGTGCCGGTGGCTATACGACTCTGGCTGCGCTCACCTTCGGCGACGCGTTTGCAGCCGGCGCCAGCTACTACGGCGTCAGCGATCTGGCCGCGCTCGCCACCGATACCCACAAATTTGAGTCCCGCTATATGGACAGAATGATCGGTCCGTATCCGGACGCCGCGGAGACTTACAATCGGCGCTCGCCGATTCACTCCGCCGAGAGCCTCAATGCGCCGGTGATCTTTTTCCAGGGATCCGACGACAAGGTCGTTCCGCCGGATCAGGCGGAGCGCATGTTTCGGATTCTCCGTGAGAAGGGCCTACCGACGGCGTACGTCCTCTATGAAAACGAAGGCCACGGATTCCGTCAGCCCGCCAACGTGAAGCACGCTCTCGATTCGGAGCTGCTTTTCTATGCGACGGTCCTCTTGGACGGCCCCGTGACGCTCTGAACTAGATCCACCGCGGCGGCATAGGCGAGCATATCGCCCTTAGCCCGAGCGTATGCCTCAAGCCCCTCCGCGTCTCCAGCTGCGGCGAGTAATTCTGGAGGCGACGGACAAGCGAGCGTCCGCGGGTCTGCGTCGGCCAAGTAACGAGTCGCCGTCTCCGCCGCTTCCGCGACTCGGTCAACCTCAAGCAACAACCGCACAAGCACCTGTGCCGGCACGTTGCCGAACGGGTCCGGCTGATCAGAAATCTTCGCGCGGAAATGTTCGACGGCCTCATCCACGTTCTCACCGAGCAGCGCCCGCAGATAGACCGCGTGATCGGTATAGGTGTCTTCAAACGGAGGGTCGCCCGCGAACTGATACATCTCGCCCAAGCGTCGCCCGTATTCCGTCAGATCGATCACCTTCCTCAGCGTCGCGGGATCGTCCCACTGGGGGCTCATCTGCACGATCGACGAGACATGCGAGGTGTCGGCGTAGTAGTTGTTCCCTTCAAACAGCCAGTCGCGCCCTTGGACCAGTTCACCCAGATTCGAAGCCTGCGCCGGTCGGCCCTCGACGCTCTCCACGGCGCGTTGAATATTCTCGGACAATTCGCTGGTCAGTTGATCGACCAAGATCGCGGCGCACTCCGCACGACCCTCATCGCTTGGGTAGTGGCCGAAGTTCGTGATCGCGCGGCAAATTCCGTAGTGCTCCAGAATCAGTTCGAAGCCCCTCTTGGGGTCGACCCCTTCGTGAAAAGCGATCTCGACCAGGCCGTCTACCGTTTCCGCATCGGGCGACGCCTCTCGTAGGGCGTCGATGATCGGCTGCTTGTCGCCCAGCGCGCGATAGTACGGCCAGGCCCGGTAGATGTCGCCGTCGGCCAGGAAGAGAGCCCCTGTCTCGCGCGCTGCTGCTACTTGAGCTTCCTCATAGGACTTGCGGAGCGACTCGTCCGCACCATCAGGGGCTCCGTTCAGAATGGCCGGCAGACCCAGCGAAAGCCGAGCGGCCATCAATCGCGCCTCAAAAACGCCGGGGTAGTTCTTCTCTTCCTTGTATTGAGCGATCAGTCTCTCGAGGCCCGCCTCGGTTCCGGACGTCTCAATGAGTTCGCGAAGTTCGTCAAACATCAGGCTCCATTGTAGGCCCCGATCTCCGCCGCCTAAGGGTTCCGCTCTAAGCGCCGATAGTTTCTTTACCTAATGCTCTCGTATGACGACTTAGTTCGCCTTCCCGAGCGTTAAGCCGTGGCTATACTGGCCATGTTCGTGTACGAGACGAGGGAAAAGTGACAGCAATCGGCTGGGTCGTCATACCGTTCTTGATCGCCATTGGCTCGGCGCTCATCGCCGTGTTCATCGTGCAGCACCGCATGGAGTTGCAGCTGGCCAAGGAGCGTCAAGCGTTGTCGGAGGCCCGTGCTTCCATTGAGGCGCAGAAGAAGACGCTGGAAGAGGTCGACACGCTTCGAAAAGAGAAGGCGTCGCACCAGGCCGTAGACGACTTTCTTTCAGAGATTCGTACCGAACAGCGACACTTCGTTCGGGACCAGAAGCTGCTCTTCGGAGACCGTAAGTGCCTCGTTGTCCAAGAACGGCTGTTCTTTCGAAACTTGCCGCTCTGCAACTGGGTGCAGCACGAAGTGGCCGTGGAAGAGGGCGACGACATCCAAGCATTGGCGCGCGCACTTGCGGCGTTCAAGCCGGAAACCCTGCCCGGGCGCGACAGTGAAACCAACGAAGCGCTCAACGGCATCGTGGAGCAGATCCTCAACTAGTCGACCGAAGCCGACTCGTTTGCCTTTGGGCTGAGCAATCCTCCATCTATTAGACGTTCGGCGATCAGCCGACCCGCGAGAGCGTGCCCGCGAGCCGTCCAGTGCGTGTCTTGCGCGAAATAGAGCGCCGTGTCCTGCTCATCCAAAGTTCCAGCCTCGGCGCGAAACGATTCGAAATCCACGATGCAATCCAGGTCGCTCAAACGGCAAAACTCCCGCAGCCACAGACCGTCTTGCTCGGGGTTCCACTCGGCGTCGCTCATCGCCGAGGCTCTACTGATCTCCCTCCAGTCCTCCGGATAGATCGCCGCCCGCGACGGCACATGGTAAATGACGAAGCGAGAGCCGTCAGACTCTACCTCGTCTCGGAGTTGCATCAAGATGGCCGCCGTCATCTGGAGGGCCTCTTCAAGCTGGGGCGTCGGTTCCCGCCGCCACGGTTTGCGTTCCCCCGGCACGTCGCCGAAACCACTGGAGATCGCGGCCCGCCGAATGAACGGCACCGAGAGCGCCGCCTTCCGGCCCAGGCGGTAAAAGGCGGATCGCAGGCCCAGCCAGGCATCGGCTCGCCGGAACGCGCGCCTCACCCCACTACCGCCGGCAACCGCAAAAAGGTAGTCGCGGCTCCGCTTTGGTACGGGCGTGTTGGTCAGTCGCAATTCTCCGTCGTCCATCACGAACTGAGGCTTTTCCCCTCGCCAATAGCGCGGCTGCGCGTTGAACCAAACGTCGTTCACGTAGAACAGAAGTACCGTCACATCCGGGGAGTAGGCGCGGCCTTGCAGGCGGTAAAACAACAATTCCTGATCCGTCGAGTATCCGACCGTACCGCCGTTGACGACCTCCACCTCCGCGCCGACGGCGTTGCTAAGCGATCTCTGCACTACCGTCGAGACGAGCTTGTCTTCTCGCACGGCGACTCCTTCCAAGAAGGAGTCGCCCAGCATCAGTACGCGGGGACGACCGGGAGTGCGCTCAATCGGGATCTCCGGCCCCCTAAGTGCCTGGGAGTTCGTCTCCTCGACAGATTCATACTCATGAGTCTTGTGGACTCTCCGCTCGTTCGGAAGTTTGCTCCAGCCGAGGTCGGGATCATAGGTCGTCAAATATTGGATTGCGGCTTGCTGAATGTCGGATTCTGCATAGCGAGATACGCACTCGGAGAACGTCAGCATGAGGGCCGACGAGCCAAAAAATAACAAGAGTCTCGACGCCCTGCCAGGCTTCACGAATCCATTCTAATCGAGGTTTCCGAGCGGAGCGAACGGCGTGTAGGCCGCCAAAGCCCCGCCAGTGGCCGCGTCTCGCTACAATCGCTCGATGTCCCGAGACTGGTTTGATCGTCGCCCAGTCCTCCTCCTGCTCATTCTCACGGCAGGCCTGTGGCATCAACTTCTCTTTTCTGACCGCTTCACCTACCTCCACACGCCCGACCTGACCGGTCAAGTCCTGCCCTGGATGCAGGTGCAAGCCGAAGCCTGGCATAGCGGGGAGTTTCCGGTTTGGGATCCCTACGTTCGCGGAGGTCAGCCGCTGCTCGGGCAGATGCAGCCCGGGGCCGCGTTTCCGTTGAACTGGCCGCTGTTCTTGGCTCCGCTCGACGAGGAAGGGCATATTCGTCGGCGCCTCGTCGACCTTCACTTCGGCCTCATCCACCTTCTGGCAGCGTGGCTCGCCTATCTGCTTGCCCGCACGCTCGGTCGATCGCATTTCGCAAGCATTCTGGCGGGCTTGTTGTTTTCCTCTGCCGGTTACGTCGGCGGCGTGGGATGGCCGCAGATGCTCAACGGAGCGATATGGCTTCCGCTGGTGCTCGCCCTCTGGCATCGCGCCGCTGACCGCCACAGCTGGCCCTATGCCGTCCTGTCAGGAGGAGCGCTGGGATTGGCGTTTCTCAGCGGGCACCATCAAACTCCCTTCTATGCGGCCCTCGCCGTCGGCGCCTTTGCCGCGGTTCACGTGGCTCGGAACACGGACGCGTCGCTACTCCGGAGGCTCGCTTTGCCGGCCACGCTTTTGGGGGCGGCGTTGCTGGTGTCTTCGTACCAGTTGCTCCCGGCACTGGATTACGGGGGCGACGCCTTTCGGTGGGTGGGGCTGGAGGAGCCCATCGGTCCCGGCGACGAGGTCCCGTATTCCGTTCACCGCGACCAGCGACTCTATGCGGTCTCGCTCCTCGGTCTCGTGGTTCCTCCGCTGGCTTTCCAAGTAGACACGTTCGTCACCTGGATCGCGCTGCTTGGTGCGCTGCTTGCCGTCGCTACAGGGTGGAGAGCGCGCCACGTTCGCGCTTACACTTTCCTCGGTCTCGGGGCGTTGATCTTCTCGACCGGGCCGTTCTCTCCGCTGCACGGTTGGGTCTATAGCTTCATCCCCTTCGCTGACCAGGCACGTAGCCCCTCCCACGCGATCTATGTATTTCAACTCGCCGTGTTCGTCCTAGCCGCTTTCGGAGTGGACCGCGTATTCGAAAGACGAGAACAAGACATTGCGATCTGGAAGTATGGAATACGTATCCTCGTCGGATTCGGCGCGCTCTCCTGGCTGCTTTTGTTCAGCCGAACGCCAATGGGCGAGATGGAGGCCGAGCCGGGAGACGCCATCATGCTCTCCGCGCTGTTCGCCGTTCTTCTGGCCGCACTGATCGCCGCATGGGGCAGGGAAGCGGTTTCGCCCGTCGCTCTCAAGACGTTGCTGACCTTGCTTCTCATCAGTGAGATCTACGCCGCCGGCTGGACGAAGCGCGTTGATCTCCAAGACCCAAAGCACTCGGGTGCGACGGTGGCGCGGTACGAGAAGCTTGCTCCCGC
>Ga0209273_10000306_pt1 | contig 71494 bp, 54 predicted proteins | sample tdAd471_FD_187126 | JGI IMG/M metagenome (GOLD analysis project Ga0209273, IMG submission 187126) | Marine sediment microbial communities from the Atlantic coast under amendment with organic carbon and nitrate - tdAd47.1 (SPAdes)... | ecosystem: Environmental > Aquatic > Marine > Coastal >...
AACGGTATCTTGTTTGAAAAGTATTTTATTGACTACTACGGAAATCTAGATACAAAGGAAAAATTATTGAGCTACCGTAAAATCAACAAAGAGATTCGAATTAGTAGCAAATGTGGGAACTTAAAAAACTAGTCTATAATTACTTTAGAAGTTCCGCCATTTTTTGGTCAATTCAAAAACGTGCTCCAAAATTTTGGCTTCCGTATCATTGAACTCCATGTTTCGGCGTTTCATCATGGCCTCGGCCACTTCAAAAGCTTTGTTGGTCCTAAAAGTGGTGTACCCTGCCGTTGCCCCACCCCAACTAAAACTTGGAATAAAGTTTCGGGGAAAACCACTACCAAAAATATTGGCACTCACCCCGATAACAGTTCCTGTGTTGAACATCACATTGATACCACATTTACTATGATCGCCCATCATCAATCCACAAAATTGCAGCCCTGTTTTGGCAAAACCTTCGGTTTGGTAGTTCCATAGGCGAACGGGAGCGTAATTATTTTTTAAGTTGGAAGTGTTTGTATCGGCTCCTATGTTGCACCACTCCCCTAGCACAGAGTTTCCAAGGAAACCATCGTGTCCCTTATTGGAATTGGCAAAAAGCACCGCATTATTCACTTCCCCGCCCAATTTGCAGCCCGGCCCAGCGGTTACGGCACCATAAATTTTGGCGCCCATCTTTAAAATGGCGCTTTCACAAAGGGCCAACCCACCTCGCACCATACAGCCTTCCATCATCAAGGCGTTTTTACCAATATAAATAGGACCTGTGGAGGCATTCAAAATACAGAACTCCACCGTGGCTCCTTCTTCTATAAAAATGTTCTCTGGGCTCTTAACTTGGTTGGTCTCGGGAATGGGTTGACTGGTTCTTCCTTCGGTCAATACATCAAAATCAGCTTGGAGTGCCGCTGCATTGTTGGAAAAAATGTCCCAAGTATGTTTAATGGTCAACACGTCACCATCAAAAGCTACGGTTGTATATGTTGATGCGTCAAAATTCGCTTCGGGCTTTTCGGCCACGTAGGCAATGTAATCACCCCCTGCCATCAAAGCTTCGCCCATCTTTAAGTTGTTGATGGCATCGGTCAAAGATTGATTGGGCAAATAACTGCCATTGATTACGGTGTTTTCTGCCGCGACCGTCAACGGATACTTTTCGGACAGATAATCTTCGGTTTGAAAACTCACGGATGCATTCAACCACTTTTCCCATTTTTCATGGATGGTCAAAATACCCACCCGAATCTCGGATACCGGGCGTGTGAACGTAAAGGGAAAAAGGTCTTCGCGGTGATTACCGTCTGAAAGGATATAGTTCATAGCGCAGCTTTTAGAACTAGTTCAGGAGTTTATGATTGGAATTATTATAAATCATTTTTGATGCAGTTTGAGACATGATTTTTAAGCATAGCCACAGTTATGGTTCAAAATTATAACGAAAAAATGCGCAAAAAGGATTCTAAAAAAACAAGTGATAAACTGTTAAACTAGTTCTTGTATTCTGTAAAAATAAAAAACGCCCTCGAATAGTGTCGAGAGCGTTCCTATATTTCGTTGAAAAGTACGACCTACTCGGTCTCCTTCTCTTCTTCCTTCTTAAATTTCTTGTACTTATTCTTGAACTTGTCAATTCTACCAGCGGTATCGACCAATTTGGTCTTACCAGTGTAGTATGGGTGTGAAGTTCTTGAAATTTCCAATTTTACCAAAGGGTATTCAACACCATCAACACTGATGGTCTCTTTCGCTTCAGCAGTGGACTTTGTAATAAACACGTCGTCGTTGGACATATCTTTAAAAGCAACCAATCTATAGTTTTCTGGGTGTATACCTTTTCTCATCGTCTTAAATGCTTAATCTCAGAATTTTCAGGGTGCAAATTTAATGATTTCTTTTGTTTCTCCAACTTTAAATTGCTAAAAAAATAAAGTTAAATTTATCTGTAACAAATTTAAGCAAGCTATCACTAATCTTTTGTAAACAACACTAATTTCAAAAAAAATGGAACAACAACAACCAAAAACCGGAAAATTTGCATTGAACTACGGCCTATTGCTGGGCATAATATCCGTAGTGTTCGCTGTTATGCTCTTCACCCAGAAAATGCACTACGAGACGAGTACTGCGGTCATCGTCATCTCTATCGTAATATTGGCCGCCATTACATTTGTTGCGGTCAACGCTTTTAAAAAGGCCAATGGTGGTTATTTAACCATTACGGAAGCCTTAAAAGTTGCCGTGGGTGTTGCCTTAATAGGTGCCATTATTACTTTGATCTATCAATTTGTGCTCACTAATTTTATTGAACCCGACTTTATGGACAAAGCCATGGAACTGGCAAAACCAAAGGCCATGGAACAAAACCCAAATATGACCGAAGAGCAATGGGAACAAGGGGTGGAAATGCAGAAAAGCTTCGCTTGGATCCAATATCCCGTTATTTTAATCATGAACTGTGTAATAGGTTTGGTCTTAGGTCTTATTACCGGACTGATCTTGAAAAAGTCCAAAGCGGAATACTAAAACAAAAAATACTACTTTTGAAAGGAATTCCAGAATCAAACAATGCAGATTTCCATTGTAATTCCTTTACTTAACGAGCAAGAATCGCTAAAAGAACTACATGATTGGATTGTACAGGTGATGCAATCCAATCATTTTTCGTATGAAATTATCTTTATTGACGATGGCAGCAGTGACGAATCGTGGAAAACCATCTTGGAGCTTACCAAGATAAACGAACACGTCAAGGGAATCCGGTTTTTAAAGAACTATGGAAAATCACAAGCCTTGCACGCAGGTTTTAAAGCCGCCGAAGGCGATGTGATCATCACCATGGATGCCGACTTGCAGGACAATCCAGAAGAAATCCCCGAAATGTACAGGATGATTACCCAAGAAGGCCATCATGTGGTCTCCGGTTGGAAAAAGAAACGCTACGATTCCGTTATCACCAAGAACATTCCCTCCAAGTTGTTCAATTGGGCAGCACGAAAAACTTCGGGCGTAAAATTGCACGATTTTAACTGTGGGCTTAAGGCCTTCAACCATAAAGTGGTAAAAACCATCGAAGTTTCGGGGGAAATGCACCGATATATCCCGGTTTTGGCCAAAAACGCCGGCTTTTCGGACATCACCGAGAAAGTGGTACAGCACCAGGCCAGAAAATATGGTTCCACAAAATTCGGGGCGGAACGCTTCATCAATGGTTTTTTGGATTTGATCACGATTTGGTTCGTATCCAAATTTGGTCGTAGACCCATGCACCTGTTCGGGGCTTGGGGTGTGCTAATGTTTATCGTAGGCTTGGGATTTGCCCTTTATTTGGGGGTAGACAAGCTCTTTTTAAACCCTACAGGTCGTTTAATTACCCAAAGACCGCAATTTTATATTGCATTGACCGCCATGATCATTGGTACACAATTGTTTTTGGCCGGATTTCTCGGTGAGATTATGGTACGGTCCCGAAAAAATGACACGCGATACAATATCTCGGATAAAATTAACCTTTAGGCCATTCCTAAACTCATTAAACTTTGTATTTTTAAACACCTAAACAACTATAAACACTATGGATTCCATAACAGTTACGGCGCAAACTTGGTTAACTGATTTTTTTGACGAAGACACAAAAAAAGAAATCAAACATCTAATGGAAAACGATCCCGAGGAGCTTAAGGAACGTTTTTATAAAAACTTAGAGTTTGGTACGGGAGGTATGCGTGGCGTAATGGGTGTGGGTACCAACAGAATAAATAGATATACCTTGGGGAAAAATACCCAGGGACTCAGCAATTATCTTAAAAAAACCTATACAGACGATGACCTTAGGGTTGTAATCGCCTACGATTGCAGACACAATTCTAAATCCCTGGCAAAAACGGTGGCCAATGTTTTCTCCGCCAATGGAATCAGGGTTCATTTATTTTCGGACCTTAGGACAACACCGGAACTTTCTTTTGCGGTGAGGCATATCGGGTGCCACGCAGGAATCGTGCTTACGGCATCCCACAATCCTCCAGAATACAACGGATACAAAGTATATTGGGCCGATGGCGGTCAGATTGTGCCTCCGCAGGATGGTGAAATTATTGCAGAGATCAATGCTCTTTCTTTTGAGGACATCAAATTTGATAAAAATGAAAGTCTGATTCACTATATTGATGAAGATGTGGATGAAGCCTTTTTTGATGCATCCATTAAAAATGGAAGTTTTGATGCCAAGGGAAAAGATGATTTTAAAATTGTGTTCACTTCTTTGCACGGAACCTCCATTACTGCGATTCCGGAAGTTTTGAAGCGTGCCGGTTATAAGAATGTAACCATTATCGAAGAGCAATCAGAACCTAACGGAGACTTCCCGACGGTGAAATCTCCAAACCCAGAAGAACCCGAAGCTTTGTCCATAGCAATAGCAAAGGCCGAAGAAATTGGTGCAGATATGGTCGTGGGTACCGACCCCGATAGTGACCGTTTGGGAATCGCGGTGCGCAACCTCGATGGCAAAATGGAGCTCTTAAACGGAAACCAAACCATGGTGCTGATGACCAAGTTCCTTTTGGACCAATACAAGGAAAAAGGATTCAAAGGCAACGAATTTATCGCTACCACCATTGTTTCCACCCCCATGATGCAGCACATGGCAAAATCGTACGGTGTGGAATTTAAAACAGCGTTGACAGGCTTTAAATGGATCGGTAAAATGATCAAGGACTTCCCTAACTCTGAATTTATTGGAGGCGGTGAAGAAAGTTTTGGATATATGGTAGGTGACTTCGTCCGCGACAAAGATGCCGTAACCTCTACCTTATTGGCCTGCGAAATTGCAGCCAACGCCAAAGCCAATGGAAGCTCTTTCTACAAGGATTTGATTAATGCCTACGTGGATTTCGGTTTCTACAAGGAAAAATTAATATCCATCACCAAAAAAGGAATGAGCGGGGCAGAAGAAATCAAGCAAATGTTGAAGGATTTCAAAGAAAATCCCGTGGATACCGTTCAAGGCTCAAAACTGCTGTACATCGAAGATTATAATACTTCCATTGTCAAAAATGTACAGACAGGCGAAGAGTTTACCCTTCATTTGCCAAAATCCAATGTATTGATCTATGAAACAGAAGATGGCACTAGAATCGCAGCTCGCCCGAGTGGCACCGAGCCCAAAGTAAAGTTTTACATCAGCACAAATGCAAAATTGGAGAAGGCAGAGGATTTTAAATCCGTAAATTCGCAGTTGGAAACCAAAATTGAAGGTATCCTTTCCGAGCTGAATTTATAAGTGAATGAACTACTTTAAAAAGATTCTCCGGTTTGCTAAGCCGTATAAAATCTATGCCATACTAAATATTATAGCCAATATTTTCTATGCGCTTTTTGCAACCTTGGCGATGGTTTCTCTTTTCCCAATGTTGGCTGTATTGTTCAACCAGACGGAAAGGGTAGAAACTGCCCCCAACTGGAAGGGTATTGCTGGTGCCAAAGATTATATTTCGGAGTATTTAAACTTTTTTGTTACCCAAAAAGCTGGTGAAGGTGAAGGCGAAGCTTTGGTTTTTATGGTTGTTTTGGTAATAGCCATGTTCTTTCTCAAAAATTTATTTGGATACTTGGCAATGTACTTCATCACCTTTTTAAGAAATGGAGTACTAAAGGATTTGAGGAATGAGCTTTATGACAAAACTGTAAGCCTACCTATTTCCTATTATTCAGAAAAACGAAAGGGAGATACAATTGCGCGCATTTCTTCGGATGTATTGGAAATTCAACATTCTTTTTTATCCATTCTTGAATTGATAGTGAGAGAACCACTGACCCTGTTATTTACCATATTAGCAATGTTATCTATAAGTTCAGAACTTACGCTTTTCGTTTTTATTTTTCTTCCGATATCCGGATATCTCATTTCGTTAATAGGTAAATCCTTGAAACGTAAATCAGACAAAGTACAGAAGGAACAGGGGTACTTTTTATCAATTTTGGAAGAAACATTAGGAGGACTGAGGGTTATTAAAGCATTTAATGCAGAGTCCCGTTTTTCAAATACATTTAGAAAGTCAACAACTAGGTTCTATAAATTTTCCAATAGTCTTCTAAATCGTCAAAACTTAGCCTCACCAACTAGTGAGTTTTTTGGTATCGCCGCAATCGGAGTAATACTATGGTATGGAGGCAGAATGGTTTTAATTGATGAAACTTTACAGCCTGAGCTATTTATAACATACATGGGGTTGGCCTATCAAATATTAACACCGGCTAAAGCTATCAGCAAAGCATCCTACGGGGTTAAGAAAGGGAATGCCGCAGCTGAACGGGTTATCGAAATATTAGAAACCGAAAATCCCATTTCCGAGATTCCTAATGCCATTAATAAATCAACTTTTGACAAAGGTGTTGAACTCAAAGACATTTCCTTTAAATACGAGGATGATTATGTGCTGAAAGATTTCAGCCTAAAGGTTGACAAAGGCAAAACAGTGGCCTTGGTGGGTCAATCAGGTAGTGGAAAAAGTACCGTGGCCAATTTGGTTACCCGTTTCTACGACGTTAATAAAGGTGAGATTTTGATTGATGGCACCAATATTAAAAACATCACCAAAAAGTCACTTCGTGGACTCATGGGGTTGGTAACACAAGATTCCATCCTCTTTAACGACTCCGTGAAAAACAACATTGCGCTGGGCAAGGAAAATGCTACTGATGAGGAAATTATGGAAGCTGCAAAAGTAGCCAATGCACACGATTTTATCATGGAATTGCCCCACGGTTACGACACCAACATCGGTGATAGCGGAAATAAGCTAAGTGGTGGTCAAAAACAAAGATTGTCCATAGCCAGGGCCGTGCTTAAAAATCCACCCATAATGATCTTGGACGAAGCTACATCTGCTTTGGATACCGAAAGCGAGCGCTTGGTACAAGATGCTTTGGAGAAAATGATGCAGAACCGAACCTCCATTGTAATTGCACACCGACTGTCCACCATACAAAACGCAGACACCATTGTCGTAATGAGCAAAGGCAAGATTGTGGAACAGGGCACCCATGAGGAATTGATGAAATCTACCAAGAGCTATAAAAAGCTAGTGGAAATGCAGTCGTTTACCGCTTAAATAGTTGGATTATTCGATTATTGGAATTTTGGACAATTGGATTATTGGATTTGTTGCTTTCAATACTTTAATAAGATATTTATCATTCGTCATTCCGCACTTGATGTGGAATCCCATCCCAATAAAATGAGATGCTGGGACTAGTTCGGCATGACGCATACCTTTTTGAGATTTTCATGTCTCAACCACTGACTCCTAACTCCTAAACATAAAAGATTCTTCGCTTCGCTCAGAATGACATTAGCTCCATTTACCGTTTACCCCCCTTGACCCTTTTCGCAGATTCCTCATTGCTCATTGCTCATTGCTCATTGCTTATTGCTTATTGCTTATTGCTTATTGCTTATTGCTTATTGCTTATTAAAAATTAAACCTTTTCCCATTACCTTAGTCCAAGCATCAAACAACAAGGATATTGATTGCCGAGGAGACCTTAGTCCACGAACTAAAACAAGAAGAAAGCCGTTCAAAGGCCTTTGAGGTGTTAGTGAACACTTACAAAGAACGCCTGTATTGGCATATTCGAAGGATTGTCCTTAATCATGACGATACGGATGATGTGCTTCAAAACACATTTATCAAGGTCTACAGGAATATCGAAAAATTTAAAGGTGACAGTAAGCTCTATTCCTGGATGTACCGTATTGCCACCAACGAATCGCTGACGTTCCTGAAAAAGAAATCAAAAAAAATGGGGGTCAGCGACCAAGAATTGAAGGACAGAATGGTAGAAAACTTGCAGGCCGATGTGTATTTTGACGGTGATGAAATTCAACTCAAATTACAAAAAGCCTTGGCAACCCTTCCTGATAAACAAAAGCTGGTGTTCACCATGAAGTATTTTCAGGAAATGAAATACAAGGATATTTCCGAGGCATTGGACACCTCCGTGGGAGCTTTAAAGACCTCCTACCATTTAGCCGTTAAAAAAATAGAAGCGTATCTTAAAGAGAATTAAACCTTTGGCGAATTTAGCAGTCATAACAACAAGATGAAAAAGGACAAAAAAAACAGTTTCAATACCCCGGAAGGTTACTTCGAGAACTTCAATGACCGTCTTATGGACCGAATTCAAAATGAAGAAGCACAAGAAGGTGGGGCTATAATTCCAAAAACCGATGGTTTTGCAGTTCCCGATGGCTATTTTGATGTAATAACAAATGATGTCCTGTCCAAAACTGTGGGAAAAGAAACTAAAGTGATTCCATTAAAATCCAATCGGAATTTCTATTACAGTGTGGCTGCCGTAGCCGCTATTTTTATATTGATTTTCAGCCTTACTTGGAATTCAACCTCCGAACCCATCACTTTTGACGATTTGGCCAACGCCGAGATAGAATCCTATTTGGAAAATACCGATTTTGAAATGACCTCTTACGAAATTGCAGAGGTAGTTTCTTTGGAGGAAATGGAGTTGACCGACATGTTGGGTGATGATTTTGAAGACGACATCATTATGGAGTATTTGGATGAAAATGTCGAAGACATTAAAGAATTAAATTTAGATGACACCGATTATGAATAAGAGAGTACTTATACTGTGTTTCCTTTTGTTTGGCGCTTTTTTGATGCGCGCCCAAGGCCCGGGAAGAGAACGCATCAAATCGCTTAAGGTTGCCTTTATCACGGAACGGGTAGGTTTAACCAGTGAAGAAGCCCAACAATTCTGGCCCATTTACAACGAACACGAAGAAACCTTGGAGCATATGCGCAGAAAGGAACGCATGGAGTTGTACGCCAACATTTCAAGGGCTCAAGAACTTTCTACGAACGAGTCCGAAAAGCTTTTGGACAATCTTCTTGCACTACAGTTTGAAAAACAAAAGGCAGAACGTGATTTTTTATCCAAAATAAGAACGGTAATCCCAGCGAAAAAGGTGCTGCTATTGGTCAAGGCCGAGGATGATTTCAAAAGACAAATGATTCAACAATTCCGTAAACGGCGTGGTAAAGGGTAAATTACTATAAATCAACAAAAAATACACGAGGGTGCCTAAAAGGTAAAGCGATGTCATATTGAGCTTGTCGAAATATTTTCAACTTACTGATAATCAATATCGGTTTCGACGGGCTCAATCTGACAAATCAAGTTATGAAGACTTTTTAGACCTCTTTTTATTAAACCTTTTACAAAATCCAGAGTCGTATTTACAGAAACCATCAAAATCCAATGTTATGAAGCGAATGAGAATATTTTTGGTTATCACCGTATTTTTAGGAATCGTAATAGCAGCTCAGGCGCAAACAAGAACAGTGGCAAGGGTTTACCCAAAGCACGGAACTATTGCTTAAACCATAGCAAACCCAAGAGTGATAGCGTACAAAAAAACGAATTACTACTATGCCGATGGCGTATGGTACAAAACCCGGGGACGAAAATATGTGGTTGCGGCCACACCAAGAGGAATTAGAGTAAGAACCCTACCCAGAGGAAGCAAAGTGGTATACAGAAACGGCAGAAGGCTATATCAATATAGAGGTGTTTGGTACAAAAAGAGAGGACGACATTATGTCGTTGTAAACGTATAGTTTTTGATTGAATTTTTTTAGCTGGATTGAAAGGGACGTTTTTTTCGTTTTAATCAATAAGTCCGATGAATTTCATCGATTATTTTAAACAACACGTCTTTCTGTTGTAATAACATGACATTTGTCATAGCCCTATGCTTTGTCTTCCGTAATTTTATACTGAAATTCATGAAAATGTAATAGTTATGCATGTCATTGAGGATAGAAAAAAATGGAGTGGAATTATTGATCAATGCCGCCAATCCGATTTCTACCACACGTTTGATTATCATCAAATCGTAAAAAAAGAGGGTGAAAAGCCCGTCTTACTAAAATATTCTGAGGGTGGTTCGCATATTTTGTTGCCTTTAATTATAAGGGATATAGAGGGTACACAATTAAAGGACGCAACATCTGTTTATGGGTATGTTGGACCGTTAGGAAAGAATATTGGGGCAGATTTTAAGAACGACAATTTCAAAAAACAATTGGATAAATTTTTAAAGGATAATCAAATTATATCCGTCTTTTCAAGATTGCATCCATATATTTCCCGACAACACCAAATCTTAAAAAATATCGGTAACATTGTTCCCCATGGCAAAGTTGTAAATATTGATTTAACAAAAAGCAATGAAGAACAAAAACAAGAATATAAGCGAAGATTAAGAACGTACATCAATAAAGAGAATAAAGAATACGAAATTATCGATGGAGCTTGCGATGAGTATCTAGATACATTTATAGCAACATATTGTGAAAATATGAAGCGTGTCAATGCAAAGCCAAGTTACTTTTTTGGCAAAAACTATTTCTACGAACTTTTGGCAAGTGGTCAAATTAATGCTGAACTCATGGCTGCCATACATAAGGATTCTTCTGAATTTGCCGGAGGTGCAATATTTACAAAAAGGGGAAACACGATTCAGTACCATTTATCCGGGGTAAAAGCCAAATTTTTTCACCTCAACCCAATAAAACTTTTGATTGACCATGCCAGAATTATAGGCACTCATGAAGGTTATACCAATCTCAACCTTGGAGGTGGATTGGGGGGACAAGAAAAAGATTCACTTTTCTATTTCAAATCTGGATTTTCAAAAGAATATCGTGAGTTTCACTCATGGCAATATATTGTTGACGAACCAAAATACAATCAATTGTTAAAAGAAAAAAGAGATTTGGAAGAGCCAATTGATGAAACTTCTTGCTTCTTTCCTCTATATCGTCAAAATTTAGATACCGATGATACTGAAATCTCCAAAATAAATTGTTGGGCAAATGATGGATAATCCTTATGCCTCAAAAATTTTCATTGATACCTGGTTCGAGCATTTCGGTAAAAATGACTCAAGAATCAAGGTAATAGGTGTGGAGGGAACTGAGTTTTATTATAACGGAAAGGGTATTTATGTTAATTCCGGTAAAACCCACACCAAAGGAATCAACTATTCCTTGACAGACAAACCACTAATTGAGGGTAAAATTCTACTAATTCACGATGTTCCCTCCTATTTCGGTTGCCCTGCAAGTATACCTGCAAAATCGGTCAAACTTAAAAAAGTAATCCAATATCCAGGCTTTTTGATTGAGTTGGACCAGTTCGATAGTCTGGAAGACTTTATGCGTCAAAAGTTCAAAAAATCCAGTAGGTACAAACTGAACAAGTACAAAAGAAGGCTTACCCAATGTTTTGACATAAAATACAAAATGTATAGAGGAGCAATACCCGAAAACGATTATCAAAGAATTTTTGAAAAGTTTAGGACCCTTCTCAAAAAAAGGTTTGAAAACAAAGGAGAACACAACAACAATTTGGACAAACAAGAATGGGAATTTTACCAGAAAGTTAGTCTGGCCATGATCCGGAACAACAAAGCAGGTCTTTTTGTTATTGAAGATCGCGGAACCCCTATTGCCATAACTCTTAACTATTTCTCAGAGAACAATATTTTTGATGCCATTACTGTTTTTGACATTGATTATGCAAAATTCCATTTAGGATCTATAAACATTATGTTTTTAATTGAATGGGGCATTGAAAATGGCTACAGGGTTTTGGATTTTTCAAAAGGATATTTTGAATATAAAGTTAGATGGGCCACCAAAGAATATAATTTTGAGTACCATATACTATATAACCCTAAATCAACTGCTTCGCAAACAAGAGCTTATTTTTTGGCTTCTTTCTTCAAAATCAAACAAAATCTACGTAGCAAGGGTATTAATAAAAGGCTAAACAAAATCCGCTTTGCCATAAAAAATAAAGGAGAGAAGAATACGCCGCAAGATACCATAAAAGTCAAGACAACCTTCGAAGATTACAGCCTTGAAGACAATATAGGGTTAAATAAAGTTAATGGCTACGATCCTGAAATCAAAAAGGTTTTTTTTGAATTCCTATACTTGTTTGATGAAAGCTCCCAAGATGTAGAGGTTCTTAAAACTCAAGAAAAGAACTACGTTTTTAATGGTAAAAAAAACTGTAAAACCACAATTTTGAAATAAAACTCGAAAGGTGTTATAACCAGATAAAGAATTATGCTTTTTAACTCCGTTGAATATCTGATTTTTTTACCTCTCGTATTCATCCTGTATTGGATAGTTGCCAAGTTCAACAATTTAAAGGTACAGAATGGATTGATTTTGACGGCCAGTTATATCTTTTATGGCCTTTGGGATTGGCGCTTCCTTTTCTTAATACTTGCAAGCACCATTGTGGATTATTTCGTGGGACTTGCCATTCATAAAAAGCAATCTCAAGGTGATAAGGGGAAACTGTTCCTCTGGCTGAGTATTTTGTTCAATGTTTCCCTCTTGGGTTTTTTTAAATACTACAACTTCTTTGTGGATGCCTTTGTAGATATGGTGCTCCTATTTGGATATCCAATAAAGAGTACTTGGACATTGAGTATAATCCTACCAGTTGGAATCTCCTTTTACACTTTCCAAACCATGTCCTATTCGCTGGATATTTATTTTAAACGAATAAAACCAACGCATAACTTTCTCGATTTTGCAACATTTGTTGCATTTTTCCCCCAGTTGGTTGCCGGTCCCATCGAACGGGCATCCAATTTGCTGGGCCAAATAACCAATAAACGTTCCTTTAAATACGAACAAGCTGTGGAAGGACTCAAATTGATTCTTTGGGGCTTGTTTAAGAAAATGGTCATTGCCGATGGCATTGCCCCCATGGTTGATGATATATTTGCCAACTACGACACCATGCCTGCTTCTAGTCTTGTCCTGGGAGTTTCGCTCTTTAGTTTTCAAGTTTACGGAGATTTCTCAGGTTATTCCGATATCGCCATAGGAACTGCGAAACTATTTGGCATCGAGCTGATGTCCAACTTTAAGTTTCCCAATTTTTCGAGAAATGTAGCAGAATATTGGCAACGTTGGCACATTTCACTTTCAACCTGGTTTCGGCACTATCTTTATATACCATTGGGTGGATCTAGGGTAAGCAAGATAAAATCCATTCGAAATATCTGTATCATTTTCTTGGTAAGTGGGTTTTGGCACGGCGCCAATTGGACCTTTATTTTTTGGGGTGGGTTCCATGCTCTTGCCTATATACCTGTTTTTTTAATGGGAAGAAATACTCTTTATAAAAACAATGTTGTCGCCGAGAATTCACTCTTTCCAAGCTTAAAAGAAATTGGCCAACTATTTGCAACATTTACAATTGTAACATTTTCCCGTATCTTCTTCCGATCGGAATCGCTGACCGATTCCTTTGTGTTCATTAAAAGGCTCTTCACGGAATTCAATTGGGAACCATATCAACATCCGATGGGATATAGAATGGTAGATTATTTCGTGCTGCTTGCCGTGTTTGTTCTGTACGAATTTAGGATGAGAAGGGATGAAAGAAATCCGTTTAAGTTTAAGTCCCCGATTGTCAGGTTTATCGCTTACACCTTGGTAATATTCAGTATATTACTGTTTTATGACGACGGAGTCGATCGTTCATTCATTTATTTTCAGTTCTGATATGATCAAATTATTCTTAAAAATATCGATATATCTTATCCTGATATTATTGTCCTTGGAGCTATTAATCAGGGCTTTTCATCTATATCCGGAAGACTCGCCGAGGTTCATAGATGAAATGGGGGTAGAAAAACGAATACCAAATTACCGTGGTTATAGTGTAACAGGAAACAGGCGCCAAAATTTTTCAGAATATCACATCAACAACCAAGGGTTCAACTCATATCGAGAGTTTACACCCAGCTATACAAAGCAGGAATTGGCAATAATTGGCGATTCTTATATACAAGGCTTTCATCAAAATTATTACAACTCCATTGGTAAAAAAATTGAAAATCGAACCAATGGCCTAGAGGTTTATGAATATGGATACGCGGGATGGGATTTGGCCGATCAGTTACATCTATTACATGCCTATTCCGATGATTTTGATAAAATAGACCATATTGTAATCTACCTAAAATACCCCATGGACTTGGGTAGGGCAACCTACAAACCGAATACTACCCGAATAAAACAATTGAACTCAACCTTATTTAAAATTAGAAATAAAATAAAACTTCTCTACTATGCTTCTCAAATTGGTTTTTTAGATCCTGTAAAAAACTTATTACTAGAAAAGCAAGATGCCAAAAAAATATCAGACAATAATCAAGAAGCCTTGTCGGATACGCTTTATATTGCCAATTTTAATCAACTGATAGCGAGTTACCCTATAAACAAATCAAAAACAAGCCTATTATTGGACAAAAGGAAAACTTCGATAGAGTTTTTGAACCATTGCGAAAAAAATGGAATCGATGTTATAGATTTTGGAAGTAAGTTTGAGAAATCCAAGAAGCCTGTTACTCTAATTTACGATATGCATTGGAACAATAATGGAAGAAACTTAGTGGCCAAGAGCATTATAGAACACTTGGGTTTGTAACCCTTTACGCAAACATTTAGCGGGTTTCTTGTTTCTTCCAGTCAAAATTGCTGAGCTTTTTTGCCATCCTCTTATATAAAAACCTGTCCATGCTAAACCAATTGCCCAATATACCCTTGTCACGCAATATCTGCTTTAAACGAAACTTAGTCTCAATAAAACCCAGTTGTGCTCTACCGGAAATTGAGTTTTTCTTATAGAATAGATCATAATAATAATCATAGGTATGGTTAGACCATTTGGCTTTGAATATGGTTTTCCCCATTAATGTATCAAACAATTTAAAATTATTGGCAATCAACCATTCTATGATTTTTACCATCCTTATATCCCCTATCTGATATCTATGGTAGTCTGAATCATAACCATGTATATACCCAAAACATACGTCATCGTAACAAAACTCCAATGAAATGGATATTGGCTCATTATTAACGTAAATAACGAAAAACATAGCTTCCTTTTTCAATATCATTGGATAAATCATTTCGTGATAGTGTTTCCACTCCAACAAATACCTATTATAGGTTTTTTTTACATCGAACCTACTTTTTAGCATCATATAAAATTTATCAAAAAGGAAATCGTAATGTGCTTGATCTATTTCTCCATAATAAAATTTGTAAACAGTGTTAAACCTACTTTCTAGCTGCCTCTTTCTAGCTTTAATATTTTTTATGGACGATTTTCCCAAATTCTGTTTTAAATAATCAATTACATCCTCATAACCATTCAAATCACATGCAAAACCTTGATATTGTTTTATCCGTTTTACCTTAAAATCAGAAATGGAACCTATAGTGTTGGCATTCAAGTAATCAGGTATATCCTTCTCCAACAATAAGTTGTTTTGTTTGATGACAAGTTGCTTTGTGGGAACCAATCTATAAGATTTTCCAGTAAGCTTATTATATACGGGATTGATGTATAGGGGAGGTAACTTTCTCCTCAAAAAAATATCAAAAATAAACCCTGATTCATGTATCATACCTGATAGGTCAAATTAAATGATCATTAACCGGAACATAGAAAAAATCCAAGAAACGCACCATTAAATTAAAGTACAAACCAGAACCAGTTCATATAAATACGTCAACCTGTATATACAGATCGACATACTTATTCAAAGACTAATCTCGCAATCCGGTTGCTTCCCGCCGCAAAAGCAGTGGAATCATTCAAAAAACGAAGCGTAAAAAAGGATTCGTCACTTAATTGCTGCCAGTTTTCGCCTCCATCAAAAGAATAAGAAATTCCTGTAAATCCTACAGCAACCAAAGCTTCACCATCTGTGTTGGGAACAAATTGGACACAACTTTTATAACCTGGTTCCAGACCATCGGCAATCAATTGCCAGGTTTTGCCACCGTCAACTGTTTTTATTTTGTTGGCATTATTGGATTTTGGCTGGGTATAATCCCCGCCAATCGCAAAACCCGTGTTTTCATCAAAAAAGTCGATTGAATAGATGCCCTGGGTAGGTTTTTCTGAAACAATCGGAGTCTCTTGTATCTGCCAAGTCATTCCTTTATCGCCTGAAAAATAAACCCGTCCCGCGGTGGTTCCGATCCAAACTTTATCTTCTTGTACAGCAATATTACTGTTGCTGGCTGCAAACGCCCCTTCTCCTTCTATACCTTCAGGCAAATCCGAGCATGGAGTTTTAGTCCAAGAATTTCCACCATCCCTAGTTATGATTATAGAAATACATCCATCCACGGTATCCCCCACGGCAATTCCTTCGGAATCGTTCCAAAAAGCAAGGCTGTCGTAAAAAACACCTTCGCCTTCTTCGGTGTATACCAACTCCATCTGTCCTTTGTCACCTGTCTTGTAAAGCAAAGCAGGACTTTCAATGGAAAGCATGAAAAAATCTTGGGTTGTTCCTCCAACAGCCCTAAAAGTTGGCGTAATGGAATCATATGTTTGAATATTGGACCTTACTTGAAGTGACCTTATATCAACAGTCCCATAAACACCATTGCTTCCTGCGAAGGCTAAGGTTCTAGCATCTAAAAATGTTATGGCCCTGACACTAACTGAATCTTCAAAAACAGGAGTTATTTCGACAGATTGAAAGGGTTGTTTTTTGGGTTCTTCGGCACAAGAAAACAAAACTAGAACGGCAAAAATAGACAGGATTGACCTCATTGTATTTATTTTCTTCAAAAGTAAGGAGAAATCATACCTTTGCAACCTTATTTGATATGATGCGTTTACACAGAAACTTGGTATTTGCCGTAATTGATGCCCTTCACATGATTTTCAACGAGGGGGAGTATGCCGATAAAGTAATTGAGAAAGTACTGCGGTATGATAAACGCTGGGGCGCACGGGACAGAGGCTTTATTGCAGAGACCACCTACGATATTGTTCGATGGAAACGCCTCTATTCTGAAATTGCAGAAGTGCACGAGCCTTACAGTCGCGAACATTTGTTCCGATTGTTCGGAGTTTGGTGCGTGCTTCGCGGCATCCGAATTCCTGATTGGAAGCAACTTGAAGGCACCCCCGAACGCCGAATAAAAGGTAGGTTTGACGAGCTATCCAAGATTAGAAAGTTTAGGGAGTCCATTCCTGATTGGATGGACGAACTGGGTGAAAAATCCTTGGGCAACGACCTATGGACCAAAGAGATTGCAGCTCAAAACCAACAAGCAGATGTAATTCTGCGTACCAACACCTTAAAGGTGCCAAAACCACAATTGAAATCGTTTTTGGCCAAAGAGGATATTGCGACCGATTTTATAGAGGGTTATCCTGATGCACTAAAACTCGTCGAACGCAAGAATGTTTTTGTTACCCAAGCCTTTAAAGATGGCCTGTTTGAAGTGCAGGATGCCTCCTCCCAGTTGGTCGCTCCATTTTTGGAAGTGGAACCAGGGCAGCGGGTCGTAGATGCCTGTGCCGGTGCTGGTGGAAAAACACTTCACTTGGCTTCGCAAATGCAAAACAAAGGGCAATTGATTGCATTGGACATTTATGAGAGCAAGTTGAAAAAGCTCAAGAAAAGAGCACGGCGAAATGGCGTTCACAATGTGGAAACCCGAGTGATCGATTCTACCAAAGTGATCAAAAAATTGCACAATAGTGCTGATAGGTTACTGCTTGATGCTCCCTGCTCTGGATTAGGTGTGATTAAAAGAAATCCCGATTCTAAATGGAAACTGGAACCTGAGTTTGTGGACCGTATTATGGGTGTACAGCAAGATATCCTCCAGAACTACAGCAAAATGGTAAAAAAAGGTGGACAGATGGTGTATGCTACCTGCTCCATCTTACCCCAAGAAAACTCCGAACAAGTCAAAAAGTTTTTGGAGTCTGAAAACGGGAAAGACTTTGAGTTTGTTAGGGAACGAAATGTTTTTGCTTCAGAGACTGGTTTTGATGGATTTTATATGGCCTTGCTGAAGAAGAAAGCCTAACATAATTTGGACTCTTGGATAAATAGATGCATGAATTTTTGGAGATTCTTCGTCTTGATAGTTATTGAGGTCCTCAGAATAACACTTTGGCTTCGATAAAATTCGTGCCATTCGTATCAAACAAGCCACGGTTTCCCGCTTTTACAGGAATGACAAGATGAAAAAGGTCTAAAACTGTTATTCCGCACTTGATTCGGAATCTCTCCCTTTCTAAAATGAGATGCTGAAACCAGTTCAGCATGACGACTCGCTTCCATATTTATGTCACATCGAGCGCAGTCGAGATGTTGTATTCGAGAAAATTAGTGTTATTTGGTCAAACAAGCCACGGTTTCCCGCTTTTGCAGGAATGACAAGATGAAAAAGGTCTAAAACTGTCATTCTGCAATTGATTCGGAATCTCTACCTTTCCAAAATGAGATGCTGAAACCAGTTCAGCATGACGACTTGCTTCCAAATTTGTGTCACATCGAGCGCAGTCGAGATGCGCTTAAGTTCTCGACTCCGCTCGAACTGACATATCAAATCATTCCTTCACAGTAGGATACTCTACCCCTAATTGCTCCAAATAGGTATCGTACTTGGTTTCATCATAGTAGAATTCTTCCAAGGCTGGCCTAAACATATCCTGCTTGTCCTTGTTCAAGAACGTAGGCGGCATATCATCCGCAGAAATCATAGGTTCATATTTTGTTTCCTTGGTCTGCTCGTTATTGAAGTAGTCCCAAGCTTGGGTCAACAATTCAGGCTTTAACAAGAAATCCATAATAGTCATAGCCTCAGCTTTGGCCCCTGCGGTTGCCCCTTTGTGCGCAATTGGTGTCGCCATAGCAATGGCATTGGCCCAGTGATGCCCTGGCAGCCCAGGGATGTTGGACGGAAAACGCATGGTTACCGTGGGAACTTTCCACGAAATATCGCCAATATCGTCAGAACCTCCACTCACAGGTTCCAAAACAGGAAGTCCTAATTCTGATAATTCTGTGGGCAATCCTTCTATTTTTTTGGATTTCATCTCTGTTTGCACGGCCTTGGCCAGCTTTTGATCTGCATCCGACCAAGTAGGCAGCCCAACTTCCTTTATATTTTCATACATGGTCTCAGCCATCACCTTATTAAAGTGTCTTGGCCAAGCGGTACCTAACACGCGGGAAGTCATTTTGGTTCCAGTCATCAAGGCTGCACCTTTGGCAATATCGTTGGCCTCGGCATACATTTCCATAATTCCCTCGTAGGTGACATCCCTAAAATAGAACCAAATTGCTGCTTTTGATGGCACCACATTGGGCTGGTCGCCTGCATCGGTAAAAATGGAGTGTGAGCGTTTCAATGGATGCAAGTGCTCTCTTTTGTAGTTCCACCCAATATTCATGAGTTCAGCAGCATCTAAGGCACTACGCCCTCTCCAAGGAGCTCCAGCAGAATGGGCCGCTTCACCTTCGAACATATATTCCACGGAAATCAGTCCAGTTCCACGTGTCGGTCCCCACGAAACGCTCAAGTTACTGCTCACGTGGGTAAAAATGCACATGTCAATATCATCAAAAAGACCATCGCGTACATACCAAGCTTTGGCAGCAACCAATTCCTCGGCAATTCCGGGCCAAAGAATCAAGGTGCCTCCAATGCCTTCTTTTTCCATTACCTGTTTTACAGCCAATGCAGATGTAATATTCAATGGAATACCCGAGTTATGACCCTCGCCATGCCCCGGGGCTCCTTCAACAATAGGTTTGTGATACGCCACACCAGGGTACTGAGAAGCTTTTGGAATACAATCCACATCGCTCCCCAAGGCAATTACAGGGCCCTCCCCGTTGCTCCATGTAGCAAACCAAGATGTTGGAATATTGGAAACGGAATGTTCAATGGTAAAACCGTTTTCTTCGAGGATTCCTGTGAGGTATTTGGAACTTTCCTCTTCTTGAAAACCGAGTTCAGCAAAACTGAAGATTTTGTCCACCATTACCTGTGTCTGCTTTTTATTGGCTTCCACTAGGGCTTCTACTTTGGCTTTAAATTTTTTGACTTGACTTTTGGAGTACTTTTTCTGTGCTGTTGAAGTCGCAATACCAGCGAACAGAATAATCCCAGATAAAAGGATTTTGGTTGTTTTCATAAGGTTGGTTTTGAGTTAGCTAGAATTCCTCTAAGATAGTAAAACAACTTTAATCTACTTGGTGCAACAATGTTTGAAATGTCATTTTTGGCGATTTCATAAAGATCTTTGTTCGAATTTCTCAAACATCCATGCTATCAACACCACTTAGTTAACAAAACAGCTTTACAGATGAGATGAATTACGTTCCAAAATCGTAAATTTGCACTTTCTTAAACCGTTCAACGCACAGATTGTATGATCCATTTTTTTGGGGACAAGGCTACCAAGGTTTTTGCCGTCCAAACCGCTCAGGAAATCGCTCAGGAAGACAACAGTAAACTGACATGGTTGTTTGGCAACCAGTCTAAGATTGAAGCGGCGTCACTCGACGCCTTTTTTGTTGGCCCACGTGCCGCCATGGTCACACCTTGGAGCACCAACGCCACCGAAATTACCCAAAATATGGGGATTAGTGGAATTATCCGTATTGAGGAATTCCATGCGGTTTCAGAAGATTTTACCGATTTTGACCCAATGCTTTCCGAAAAGTATAGCGGATTGGGACAAGATATTTTCACCATTAACATTGTTCCAGAGGCTATCCAAGAGATTGATAACATTGCTGCGTACAATGATAAAGAAGGATTGGCTCTCAGTGATGAAGAAGTTGAATATCTCGAAGGCCTTGCAAAAAAATTGGGACGCAAGTTGACGGATTCCGAAGTATTTGGCTTTAGTCAGGTGAATTCCGAGCACTGTAGGCACAAAATTTTCAATGGAACTTTTGTCATCGATGGAGAAGAAAAACCCTCTTCCCTATTCAAATTGATCAAAAAGACATCCGAAGCCAACCCCAACGATATTGTTTCGGCCTACAAGGATAACGTCGCCTTCATCAAAGGGCCAAAAGCCATTCAATTTGCACCTAAAAGTGCTGACCAGCCTGATTTTTACGAAGAAAAAGAATTTGATTCCGTGCTTTCGCTAAAAGCGGAAACCCACAACTTCCCTACCACAGTGGAACCATTCAATGGCGCTGCAACAGGTTCTGGGGGAGAAATCAGGGACCGTTTGGCAGGTGGAAAAGGTTCATTGCCCTTGGCAGGAACTGCTGTTTATATGACCTCCTATTCCCGTTTAGAAGACCCGTTCGACTCCGCTCAGGGTAGGCCGTGGGAAAAAGGAATGAAGGAAAGGGAGTGGTTATATCAAACACCAATGGACATTTTGATCAAGGCGTCCAATGGAGCATCCGACTTCGGAAATAAATTTGGACAGCCGCTAATTGCAGGTTCCGTACTCACTTTTGAACATGAAGAAGAAGCCAGAAAACTAGGCTTCGACAAGGTAATAATGATGGCCGGTGGTATCGGTTATGGAAAAACCAACCAAGCTCTAAAAGATACTCCAAGTAAGGGAGACAGAATAGTCGTTCTAGGTGGTGATAACTATCGCATCGGGATGGGTGGAGCTGCCGTATCCAGTGCAGATACTGGAGAATTTAGTTCTGCCATCGAATTAAATGCGGTACAACGTTCCAACCCAGAAATGCAAAAACGAGCTTCGAACGCCGTTCGCGGATTGTTCGAAAGTCACGATAACCCTATTGTTTCCATTCACGATCATGGAGCTGGGGGGCATTTGAACTGCCTATCTGAATTGGTGGAAGAAACTGGTGGCACGATTGACACGGACAAATTACCTGTTGGTGATCCAACACTTTCCAAAAAAGAATTGATCGGAAACGAGTCCCAAGAACGGATGGGATTGGTTATCGGCGAAAAAGATTTGGATTTGTTGAGCCGCGTTTCAGCTCGAGAACGTTCCCCAATGTACAATGTTGGCGAGGTCACGGGCGACCATACGTTTAAATTCACATCAGGTAAAACTGGCGAGACTCCTATGAACTTGGAACTTTCCGATATGTTCGGAAGTTCCCCCAAAACCATTATGGCTGATAAAACTGCTCAGCAAAAATACCCAGCGCTAGCCTATTCTTTGGAACATTTCCATGATTATTTGGAGCAAGTGCTGCAATTGGAAGCGGTAGGTTGTAAAGATTGGCTGACCAATAAAGTGGACCGTTGTGTAGGTGGACGCGTTGCAAAGCAACAATGCGCCGGACCTTTGCAATTGCCTTTGAATAACTGTGGTGTGATGGCACTCGATTTTAAAGGAAAAGAAGGGATTGCCACTAGTATTGGCCACTCCCCTATTTCAGCTTTGATAGACCCGGTAGCAGGAAGTCGAAATAGCGTTGCGGAAGCCTTGACCAACATTGTTTGGGCTCCATTGAAAGATGGATTAAAATCCGTATCGCTCTCCGCCAATTGGATGTGGCCTTGTCGGAATGAAGGTGAAGATGCCCGATTGTATGCTGCGGTTGAGTCCTTATCGGAGTTTTCAATAGACCTGGGTATCAACGTGCCGACCGGAAAGGATTCGCTTTCCATGAAGCAGAAGTACAAAGATGGGGAGGTATTATCTCCTGGGACGGTAATCGTTTCTGCTGGTGCGAATTGCAACAACATAACTCAAGTGGTGGAACCCGTTTTGCAAAAAGATGGTGGGGATATCTACTACATCAACCTATCCAAGGACAGCCACAAATTGGGAGGTTCTTCCTTTGCACAGATTTTGAACGGCATTGGTGATAAAGCTCCATCTGTTTTGGATGCTGATTATTTTAAAACCGTATTCAACACCATACAGAAACTCATCAAAGACGGTCAAATTTTGGCCGGCCATGATGTAGCTTCAGGAGGATTGATCACTACCTTGTTGGAACTTTGCTTTGCGGATAACGATTTGGGCGCCCAATTGGATTTATCCAATATTGGCGAACAGGACATCATCAAACTATTGTTTTCTGAAAACATTGGGGTGGTGTTTCAAGCCAAAGATGCCTCGATAGAAAAAGTATTGTCAGCAGCCGGTGTGGAATTTGCCAAAATCGGTATTCCAATAACAGAAAGCACCTTGAAAATCAAAAACAATGGTGTTGAAATAGGATTGAACATTGCTTCATTACGTGATACTTGGTTCAAAACATCCTATTTATTGGACAACAAACAGACCGCAAATGGTTTGGCGAAAGACCGTTACGATAATTACAAGGAGCAACCTTTACACTATACTTTTCCAGAAAATTTTAATGGGAAACTCCCGGTGGCTTCGACTTCCTTCGACTCCGCTCAGGAACCAACACTCGGCCATCGCCCCAAAGCGGCCATCCTGCGCGAAAAGGGAAGCAATTCCGAACGAGAAATGGCCAACGCCATGTATTTGGCCGGTTTTGATGTAAAAGATGTACACATGACCGACCTTATCACAGGCAGGGAAACTTTGGAAGACATTCAATTTATTGGTGCTGTGGGTGGATTTTCCAATTCCGATGTATTGGGAAGTGCCAAAGGTTGGGCAGGAGCCTTTAAATACAACGAAAAAGCCAATAAAGCATTAAAAAATTTCTTTGCCAGACCCGATACGCTGTCCGTTGGAATTTGTAATGGTTGCCAATTGTTTATGGAATTGGACCTCATCAACCCAGAGCATGGCACTCATGGCAGAATGACCTACAATGACTCACATAAACACGAGAGCAATTTTACCTCGGTAAAAATTCAAAAGAACAACTCTGTAATGCTTTCCAACATGGCAGGAACCACGCTCGGGGTTTGGATAAGTCATGGAGAAGGCAAATTCAGTCTACCGCATAGCGAAGACCAATACCATATTGTGGCCAAATATGGTTATGAGGCGTATCCCGCCAACCCCAACGGAAGCGATTACAACACCGCCATGCTTTGTGATAAAACGGGGCGACATTTAGTGACTATGCCACATATTGAGCGATCTACATTCCCTTGGAACTGGGCTCACTATCCAAAGGATAGAATCGATGAAGTATCGCCTTGGTTAGAGGCTTTTGTGAATGCACGGGAATGGTTGGAAAACTTGGAAGATTAGCATTATTCGTCTCGTTTAAAGGTGATTAATTGGGGATTTTTCAAAATTTACCTGAGGTAATTGTTAAATCTGTTTCATAGTTATGGTCTGATTTGCTATTTTGCAATCGCTTAACATATAACTTACTATGCAAACTGTTACCCGATTATTTGATTTCCCATACTATCAACTTGAAAAATACCCCTTAGACAAATCATTGGTCACCAAAAGCGACGGTAAATGGATAGCTACATCTACACAACAGTATATTGACAAAGCCAATGCGGTAAGCAGGGCCTTACTTCGGATGGGCGTTAAACCCAACGACAAAATTGCCGTGATTTCCATGACCAACCGAACGGAGTGGAACATTATTGATATTGGAATTCTTCAAATCGGGGCGCAGAATGTACCTATCTACCCTACTATTTCAGAAGAGGATTACGAGTATATTCTCAATCATTCCGAATCAAAGTATTGTTTTGTTTCTTGTGGTGAGGTATTGGAAAAAGTCTTGTCCATAAGCTCAAAAGTTAACAAGCTGGAAGAGATTTATTCCTTTGATGAACTGGATAATTGCAAAAACTGGAAAGAGGTCTTGGAATTGGGGTCAGATACATCTAACCAGGATGAAGTCGAAAAATTAAAAGATACCGTAAAGCCTGATGACCTTGCTACCCTTATATATACTTCTGGTACCACTGGAAGACCAAAAGGCGTAATGCTCTCCCACAACAATATTGTATCCAACGTAGTGGACAGCCAAGTTAGGGTCCCGTTCGAAACTGGTGGAACAGCACTTAGTTTTTTACCCATTTGCCACATTTTTGAACGCATGATCCTGTACTTGTACCAATATTGCGGAGTAGAGGTCTACTTTGCGGAAGGTTTGGACAAGATCAGTGACAATGTAAAAGAGGTGAAACCCAATGTGATGACAGTGGTCCCTCGTTTATTGGAAAAGGTATACGATGCCATTATTGCCAAAGGAGCCGCTCTTACAGGAATTAAAAAGAAACTCTTTTTCTGGGCCGTGGAAGTAGGACTCAAATTTGAGCCTTACGGAGCAAATGGCTGGTGGTACGGAAAAAAACTTGCCCTTGCCCGTAAATTGATTTTCAGCAAATGGAAAGAAGGTCTCGGCGGCAACCTATCTGTAATGGTTTCTGGCAGTGCCGCACTTCAACCCAGACTTGCCCGAGTTTTTGCAGCGTCCGATATGCCCGTAATGGAAGGCTATGGACTTACGGAAACCTCACCAGTGATTGCGGTGAATGACGAACGCAATAAAGGTTGGAAAATTGGCACAGTGGGAAAAATGATTGATAACGTAGAAGTGAAAATTGCAGAGGACGGAGAAATTCTTTGCAAAGGCCCCAATGTAATGATGGGCTACTACAAAGACCCAGAAAAAACCGCTGAAGTAATGACGGGAGCCTATTTTCATACAGGGGATATTGGAGAAGTGGACGCAGAAGGCTTTTTACGTATTACCGACCGAAAAAAAGAGATGTTCAAAACCTCGGGCGGAAAATATGTGGCACCACAATTGTTGGAGAACCGATTTAAACAATCCCGATTTATAGAACAGATCATGGTTGTGGGTGAAGGTGAAAAAATGCCCGCCGCCTTAATTCAACCTAATTTTGAATTTGTTAAGGAATGGGCGAAGCGACACAAAATTGAAGTTGGTTCGAACGTTGAACTGATAAAAAACGAAAAGGTGATTGCCCGTATGCAAGAAGAAGTGGATTGGGCCAATCAAGAATTCGCCAAGTGGGAAAAGGTTAAACAGTTCAGGCTTACACCAAACGTTTGGAGCGTGGAGGAAGGCCACCTTACCCCCACCATGAAATTGAAACGCAAGCCGGTAAAGGAAATGTACCTGGATTTGTACAATGATATCTACGGACACTAAGTCAGTGTTCAATTTACAATGAGCAATTATTAATAGACAACAATCAATGTTCACCGTCATTTCGAGCGCAGTCGAGAAATCTCTTGAAGTTCGACTTGGAAATGAACAATGAGTTGTATTCAAAATTTGATTGTCAATTCCGACTGTCCCAACAGTTATTGAAGAATCCATTGCCTTTTGAGTTACCAGCAATAAAAAAACCAACGGAAATCCGTTGGTTTTTTTATTTAATTGTTGTGATTAATTGCAATCAATACCTGTGTCACCACTAAACGTCCAACCAAAATCATTGATTAGGGTTTCACGTGCAGTGGCAGCTTCACTTTCTAGACAGTATTCTATGTCATTTACTCCCAGACTTAATCCCATAGGAGTATTTTCCTTGTTGGACCAGCCAATTAAGGTTGCTCCGTAATTTTCAGCAGATATTCCGGAATAATTAAACATTGAAGTCATTACTTCGACACTTTGAATGTTCCAAGAACCCAAATCTTGATCAAATTCTTCCGCATAACCGAAAATACCAAACATATTAACTACATTGCTAACATCCCAATTTCCAATCTCGCCGTTAAAATCATATGCGCTATGAAACATCATACCCATCTTTTTTACATTGCTAACATCCCAATCACTCAGATCCGCATTAAAACGAGTTGCACCATGAAAAGCAAAATTCATAATTTCCACATTCTCCAAATTGGGTGCATCGGCTGCATTGTATTCCACTAAATAATTACAATAACTAAATGCTTCATAAAAGCTACGCCAAACAATATTACCCCACTGTTGGATACCTATAAGTGCACTTTGTCTAGGATAATCATTCAAATCGCCCATCTGGATAGCTGGAAAATCTCCTTGAATGGATATAAAGTAAATGCCTGCTTTTTCATAAACATGGGCAGGGTCTTGTAAAGTTATTTCTTCCTCTGGCGAACCATCTCCCCAATCAATGATAAAATCATATTGATAATCTTCATTGGTTCCGAGAATCAATTTAAAATTATTATGTGGCACGTCCCATTTGGTTATAAAAGAATTAGAGTCTTCGGACAAACTATCCTTTACATTGGTCACGGAGATAGTGATAATGGCCGCGCTCTCCGCTTCCCCATCAGATACGGATATTTTTATCGAATGCTCCTTGGTCAACTCATAATCTAAATTTTTACCATCGATTAAACTAAGTTTTCCAACATCATCTATCTCGAATAAATCAGTCTCACTAATACTAAATGTCAATTCATCCTCGTCCAGATTCTCAGCCTTTACTGTTCCAATAGTTGCAGTATCCGAAATGTCTTCCGCAACGGTAAAGCTTTGTGCCTCAATTTTTGGGGCACTGTTTTTTTCGGGAGCTGGGGTTGTTCCATCGTCCTTACCGCAAGACCATAGCAATACGAGTGAAATAATAGCACAATAAAGATTTTTGGCATTCATAGTTAATATTTTAGTGAATAGCTATTCTCACAATATCATATTTTCACTAGATTATTCAGCCTACGATCTGACCAATACCCCTTTTGAATTGACGTGTGAGACAATCATTTCAATTTTTATTAAAAAATAGCATTACACTTAACCTTAATTTATTATGCATGCATAATAAATTTTCATATATTTGAGAACACCAAACCTGTTCTATGAAAGATTTGACCATTGATTATGCCCTTAGGGCTACCTGGCAGGCTGTTAGTAAAATGTACAATGAGGAAGCAAAAAACTATGGGCTTACAATGGCTATTGGATTTACCTTACTGAGTATTGACCCAAAAGGAGGTACACCAAGTACCACATTGGGGCCCAAAATGGGGATGGAAGCAACTAGTTTGTCAAGGATATTAAAAAGTATCGAAGAAAGAGGTTACATTCAACGTAAGCGTAACCCAAAGGACGGACGTGGCGTTCTAATTTATTTGACCCCACTGGGTTTGGAAAAACGGGAGGAATCCAAAGAAGTAGTATTGCGTTTCAACGATGTGGTCAAAGAACACACTTCTCAAGAAGATTTAGTCGGTTTTTTTAGCGTCATTGACACGATTAATAAACTAATTACAGATAAAAAAATCTACATAAAAACAACTAATAATTAAATCACAAACTTGCACATGAAAAGGCATATAAACAAAGTTGCCGTAATCGGTTCCGGAATTATGGGAAGTGGCATTGCATGCCATTTTGCGAACATTGGGGTCGAGGTTTTGTTGTTGGACATTGTTCCCCGTGAACTGACCGACAAAGAAAAAGCCCAAGGACTTACTTTGGAGGATAAAGTGGTCCGCAATCGTTTAGTCAACGATTCATTGGCATCTGCTCTAAAATCCAAACCCTCCCCTATTTACCACAAGAAATTTGCTGATCGCATCACCACTGGAAATATGGAAGATGATATTTCCAAAGTTGCCGATGTGGATTGGATTATTGAAGTGGTCGTGGAACGTTTGGACATCAAAAAACAAGTGTTCGAGAATCTGGACAAACACCGCACACCGGGAACACTAATTACTTCCAACACATCAGGAATACCTATTAGGTTTATGAATGAAGGAAGAAGTGAAGATTTCCAAGAGCATTTCTGCGGAACCCACTTTTTCAACCCTGCAAGATATTTGAAACTCTTCGAAATCATTCCTGGTCCCAAAACCTCCAAAGACGTTCTGAAATTCCTAAACGGATATGGTGAGCAGTTCCTGGGTAAAACCTCGGTGGTTGCCAAGGACACCCCCGCCTTTATTGGAAATAGAATCGGAATTTTTAGCATTCAAAGTCTTTTCCATGCCGTAAAAGAAATGGGTATGACGGTGGAAGAAGTAGACAAATTGACGGGGCCGGTAATTGGCAGGCCTAAATCCGCCACCTTCCGTACCGTAGATGTTGTGGGACTGGACACCCTTGTGCACGTAGCCAATGGAATCAGTGAAAACTGTAAGGACGATGAACGTCACGAACTGTTCCAATTGCCCGATTTTATCCAAACCATGATGGACAACAAATGGTTGGGCAGTAAATCTGGACAAGGTTTCTATAAAAAAATTAAAGGTGACGATGGCAAGAGCGAAATCCTGACCTTGGATTTGGACACGATGGACTATCGTTCCAAAAAAAGTGCAAAATTCGCAACTTTGGAACTCACCAAGACCATCGATAAGGTCATTGACCGTTTTTCCGTTTTGGTTGATGGAAAAGATAAAGCCGGAGAGTTCTACAGAAAAAGTTTTGGAGCACTTTTCGCCTACGTTACCCACCGTATTCCAGAAATCACGGATGAATTATACAAAATAGATGATGCCATGAAGGCAGGTTTCGGCTGGGAGCACGGACCTTTCCAAATTTGGGATGCCGTGGGGCTCGAAAAAGGTCTTGAACTCATCAAGGCTGAAGGTTTGGAAGCCGCTCCATGGGTATCCGAAATGAAAGAGGCGGGAATTAATTCCTTCTATACCGTAAAAGAGGGTAACACCTACTTCTACGATATTCCGAAAAAGGCCATGGAGAAAGTACCGGGTCAGGATGCATTCATCATTTTGGACAACATAAGAAAGACCAAAGAAGTCTTCAAAAATAGTGGTGTGGTAATCGAAGATTTGGGTGATGGAATCCTGAACTGTGAATTTCAATCCAAAATGAATACCATTGGCGGCGATGTACTCGCTGGTTTGAACAAAGCCGTTGACCTTGCTGAAAAAGATTTTGCAGGATTGGTTATCGGTAACCAAGCTGCGAATTTCTCCGTTGGCGCCAATATTGGTATGATTTTCATGATGGCCGTGGAACAAGAATACGATGAGCTGAATATGGCCATCAAAATGTTCCAAGACACCATGATGCGCATGCGATACTCCTCAATACCGACCGTTTCTGCACCGCACGGCATGGCATTAGGTGGCGGTTGTGAACTCTCAATGCATGCTGATAAAGTGGTAGCTGCTGCCGAAACCTACATTGGTTTAGTAGAATTCGGTGTTGGTGTAATTCCTGGCGGAGGTGGCTCCAAGGAAATGGCCCTTCGCGCTTCGGACACTTTCAGAAAAAATGATGTGGAGCTCAATGTACTTCAAGAGTATTTCCTCACCATCGGAATGGCCAAAGTATCAACCTCAGCATACGAAGCCTTTGATTTAGGCATCTTACAAAAAGGAAAAGATGTAGTGGTCGTCAACAAAGACCGTCAGATTGCAACCGCAAAAGCTCATGCCAAACTTATGGCAGATGCGGGTTACACTAAGCCTGTGAAGCGCAAAGATGTAAAAGTACTTGGAAAACAGGCCTTGGGTATGTTCTTGGTAGGAACGGATTCCATGGAAGCTGGTCACTACATTTCCGAACACGACAAAAAGATTGCCGATAAATTGGCCTATGTTATGGCCGGGGGCGACCTTTCGGAAGCCACAATGGTAACCGAACAATATCTTTTGGACTTGGAAAGAGAAGCATTTCTATCCCTTTGTACCGAAAGAAAGACTTTGGAACGTATTCAGCATATGTTGAAAACAGGAAAACCACTTCGCAACTAGTTGCGATTAGATGTGAGAATTAAGATTCAAGATATCAGATATGCATAATTTTCAAAACTTAGTCATTTGGAAGAAAGCAATCAACCTTGTTGAAGACATCTATCGGTTGACCTTAAAGTTTCCTAACGATGAAAAATACGGATTAACAAGTCAAATTAAAAGAAGTGCTGTGTCAATTCCTTCAAATGTTGCCGAAGGGGCTGGTAGAAATACCGAAGGTGAATTCAAGAATTTTTTGGGTATTGCAAGCGGTTCTTCAAATGAGTTGTTCTCACAGCTAGTATTATCACATAAATTAGGTTTCATAACCAAAAATGAGTTGGAACCTATTTTAATAAAATTGGAAGAAATACAAAAAATCAATTACACTTTAATTAAAAAATTCACGAAGTGAGGATTCTTAAATCTTCCATCTAAAATCTAATATCTATCAAATGAAAACAGCATACATAGTAAAAGGATATAGAACAGCCGTGGGCAAAGCGCCAAAAGGACTGTTCCGGTTTAAGCGACCTGATGAACTGGCTGCAGAAACCATAGAACATATGATGAAGGAGCTTCCTCAATTGGACAAAAAACGTATTGACGACGTCATTGTCGGAAATGCAATGCCGGAAGCGGAGCAAGGCTTGAACATGGCAAGACTTATCTCCCTTATGGGACTGGACATAGACGATGTGCCCGGGGTGACCGTAAATCGCTATTGCGCATCCGGACTGGAGACAATTGGTATTGCAACAGCCAAAATACAATCGGGAATGGCAGATTGCATCATAGCAGGTGGTGCTGAAAGTATGAGCTACATCCCCATGGGAGGTTACAAACCAACCCCGGACTATGCAACGGCCAAGGAAGGTCACGAAGATTATTATTGGGGCATGGGATTGACCGCCGAAGCAGTGGCCAAACAATTCAAGGTTTCCCGAGAAGACCAAGATGTTTTTGCCTACAATTCCCATATGAAAGCGCTAAAAGCCCAAGAGGAAAATCGTTTTCAAGACCAAATAGTTCCCATTGAAGTGGAGCATACTTTTGTAAATGAATCAGGCAAAAAAGAAACCAAAAATTACACGGTAAAAAAAGATGAAGGCCCCAGAAAAGGCACCAACATCCCCACCCTGAACAAATTAAGGCCTGTTTTTGCCGAAGGAGGTAGCGTAACTGCAGGGAATTCCTCTCAAATGAGCGATGGAGCCGCCTTTGTCATGGTGATGAGTGAAGAAATGGTGAAAGAATTGAACTTAGAACCCATTGCCCGCTTGGTAAACTATGCCGCAGCCGGTGTAGAACCAAGAATTATGGGAATAGGACCTGTAAAAGCTATTCCAAAAGCCTTAAAACAAGCTGGAATGAAGCAGAATCAAATAGACCTTATTGAGTTGAACGAAGCGTTTGCATCGCAATCATTGGCCGTTATCCGAGAACTTGGACTAAACCAAGAAATCGTGAACGTTAATGGAGGTGCCATTGCTCTTGGTCACCCACTGGGATGTACTGGAGCCAAATTGTCCGTTCAGCTTTTTGACGAAATGAGAAAGCGAGACATGAAAGGTAAATACGGTATGGTGACCATGTGCGTAGGCACAGGACAAGGTGCTGCGGGGATATTTGAGTTCCTTTCTTAATATTCGAAAGGAGACTAGAGAAAAGAGACGTCCTGTAGTGAAAAGGTACAACTATAAAAATTTGAAGATTTGGTCACTCGGTTTGGAAATTGCGAATGATATTTCTGATTTGCTACTCAATTTTCCCACTCATGAGCGATATGACTTAAGTTCCCAAATAAGCAGGTGCTCCGTTTCAATGCCAAGCAACATTGCTGAGGGATTTTCCAGAACCGATAAATCCTTCAAATATTTTATCAACGTGGCTCTAGGGTCATCTTTTGAACAAGGCACACAACTTTTAATAGCAAAACATCGAAATTATATCAACACTGAAAATTTAAACAAACTTGAAGATAAAATAGAAGAATGGCAAAAGATGACCATGGGTTTTCAAAACGGATTGAAATAAGTCTTTCGTCTATTTTCTATCTTCTTTAATCATGAAAAAAATGGAAACAACAGAAAAAGACATACTGAGAGGTGGTCAATTTTTGGTCAAGGAGACCAAATGTGAGGACGTATTCACCCTTGAGGACCTCAACGAAGAACAAAAAATGATGCGCGAAAGCACCAAGGAGTTTGTAGACAGAGAACTATGGGCGCATTGGGAGCGTTTCGAGAAAAAAGATTATGCGTACACCGAGGAATGCATGAAAAAAGCTGGAGAACTTGGCCTTCTAAGTGTTGCGGTACCCGAAGCTTACGGAGGTATGGGAATGGGATTTGTTTCCACCATGTTGGTCTGCGACTATATTTCAGGAGCCACAGGATCCTTCAGTACTGCTTTTGGAGCTCATACTGGAATTGGAACCTTGCCCATTACATTATATGGAACCGAAGAGCAAAAACAGAAATACGTGCCCAGATTGGCCACCGGTGAGTGGTTTGGAGCCTATTGCCTAACAGAACCTGGAGCTGGTTCCGATGCAAACTCCGGTAAAACCAAAGCTGTTCTATCGGACGACGGTAAATATTATAGCATCACAGGTCAAAAAATGTGGATCTCCAACGCTGGATTCTGTCATATGTTCATTGTTTTTGCCAGGATCGAAGATGATAAAAACATTACCGGGTTCATTGTGGAGAACGATCCGGAAAATGGAATCAGTCTTGGTGATGAAGAAAAAAAACTGGGTATCCACTCCTCCTCTACCCGTCAAGTATTTTTTAATGAAACCAAGGTTCCCGTTGAAAATATGTTATCCGAAAGGGGCAATGGATTTAAAATAGCCATGAATGCCTTAAATGTAGGTAGGATCAAATTGGCTGCTGCCTGTTTGGAAGCACAGCGCCGTGTGATCAACGAAGCCACCAAATATGCAAACGAACGTGTTCAGTTTAAGACTCCGATTATAAACTTTGGTGCTATCAAGGCCAAAATTGCAGACATGGCCACCAACGCTTATGTGGATGAAGCTGCATGTTACCGTGCCGCCAAAAATATTGAGGATAGAATCGCTATTCGCGAAGCCAGTGGAAACTCACATCAAGATGCAGAACTCAAAGGTGTGGAAGAATATGCAATAGAATGTTCCATTTTGAAAGTGGCCGTTTCGGAGCATGTTCAGCACACAACGGATGAAGGGATACAGATTTTTGGCGGAATGGGCTTCAGCGCCGATACTCCAATGGAATCCGCATGGAGAGATGCCCGTATTTCCAGAATTTACGAAGGTACCAACGAAATCAATCGTATGCTTTCCGTAGGAATGTTGGTGAAAAAGGCCATGAAAGGCCATGTTGACTTGTTGGGTCCAGCTACGGCTGTGGGTGAAGAATTGATGGGCATCCCATCATTCGAAACACCAGACTTTTCTGAGCTACTATCGGAAGAAAAAGACTTGGTCGTGCGTTTGAAAAAAGTATTTTTGATGGTCGCTGGAAGTGCCGTTCAAAAATTTGGACCTGATTTGGAAAAGCACCAAATGCTATTGATGGCCGCTTCGGACATCTTGATTCAAATCTATATGGCAGAATCGGCCATCCTTCGCACCGAGAAAAATGCAAAACGCTTTGGTGAAGAAGCTCAAGCTGCACAAATAGCCATGTCCAAATTGTATTTGTACAGAGCCGTTGACATCATCCAACAAAAAGGTAAGGAAGCTATTGTTTCTTTTGCCGAAGGTGATGAACAACGTATGATGTTGATGGGACTGAAACGCTTTACCAAGTATACAAACCAACCCAATGTGGTGAAACTTAGAACGCAAATTGCCGACAAAGTTGCCTCAGATAACGGGTATACCTTTGACTAATTCAAATATTTGTTGGGATAAAAACCCACTTGGATTTGAAAACGCCCCAGTCGGGGCGTTTTTTTTGTTGATTACTCTTATACAACAAACAAAGTAGCTATACTCCATTTCCAATTCTGGACGTAACGCAATCGATCCGTGGAATACCTTATTCAAAAAAAAAGTAATCAAATCTTACTTTTTCTTTTATTCTTTTCGAAAATGATGTAACAATTTCACTATTTTTAATACTAATCATTACAACATAAAAACTTAAAAATGAAAGCGTTAAAATTAACCATTACACTAATAGCAGTTGCCCTGGCAATACCGCTTCAGGCGCAAACAGCCGATGAAATCATCTCAAATTATTTTGAAAATACGGGAGGACTCGACAATTGGAAAAGTTTAGAGGGTATCAAAATGACCGCCAAGGTAAACCAGGGGGGCATGGAAATTCCTTTGGAAATCTACAATTTAAAAGATGGTCGACAAATGACGAAAATTACCTTCCAAGGTAAGGAAATCAAACAAGGTGTATTCGATGGAGAAACGCTCTGGAGCCATAATTTTATGACTATGAAAGCGGAAAAATCGGATGTTGAACAAACATCCAATTTTAAATTGAACGCCAATGACTTCCCAGATTCATTTGTTGATTATAAGGAAAAAGGCTATACCGTTGAACTTCTTGGAACTGAAACTATTGATGGAACTGAGACCTTTAAGATAAAACTGGTAAAAGAACCGATTACCGTTGATGGCAATCAGCAAGATGATGTTTCATACTATTTTTTTGACATGGACAATTTTGTTCCCATCGCAATGCAGTCCGAAATTAAATCAGGACCGGCCAAAGGCCAAGTAAGCGAGGTGACCATGAGTGACTATCAAGAAGTCAGCGGTCTATACTTTCCCTTTTCCATGACACAGGGAGTAAAAGATGGTCAGGCACAGCCTATCACCATAGATGCCATTGAACTCAACCCTGCCATTGCAGATACAGAATTTGCTTTTCCAGATGAAGTAGGGGAAACCGAAAAAAAATAAAATCTGATATCCAGGGGCCCTATGAATTTAGGGCCTTTTTAAACTGATATGGAATGAAAAAACTACATTATGTTTGGACCGTTCTTTCGGTCTTCTTTATTTCTGCCGGATACTCCCAAACCTTGGAAGATATTGATGGCAAAGCTCTTTTCGGTGATTTGACAGCTAGGCATATTGGACCAGCTCTGATGAGCGGACGGATCAATGACATGGAAGCACACCCAACCAACAGCCGCATTGTATATGCCGGTACCGCTGGTGGCGGTGTATGGAAATCAAACGATGCCGGTGCAACATTTAATCCCATTTTTGACGATTACTGCCAATCAATCGGAGCAGTGGCATTGGATCCCAACGATCCTGACAACACAATTTATGTTGGAACTGGGGAAACATGGACAAGAAATAGTGTATCGATTGGAGATGGACTTTATAAAACCACGGACGGTGGTGCCAACTGGAACAAAATAGGATTTGAGAAATCGGAACGTATCGCCAATATCATCGTTAATCCGAACAACTCCCAAGAAATTTATGTCGGGGTGTTGGGAGCGCTTTGGGGCGATAGCGAGGAACGTGGGGTATATAAATCCTCAGATGGTGGTGCCACCTGGGAGCAGCTTTTGTATGTTGACCCAAAAACAGGTTGTGCCGATTTGGCCATGGACCCCACCAACCCCAATGTTTTGTACGCTTCAATGTGGGAATTTCGAAGAACAGGCTGGTCATTTGAGTCCGGTGGCGACAAAAGTGCGCTGTACAAGTCCACAGATGGGGGAAAAACATGGAACAAAATACACAATGGCTTCCCGCAGGGAAAATTGGGGCGATTGGCCATTGCAGTGGCACCCTCAAATCCCAATGTCCTCTACACCGTTATCGAAGCTGAAAAGGACGAGCGTAAAGGCCTGTACCGTAGTAACGATGCCGGTGCGTCTTGGGAGCAATTGAACAATGATTTTGGAATCACGGTAAGACCTTTCTATTTCTCAAGGATTGTGGTCGACCCAAAAAACGAAGACGTTGTTGTGAAAGGCGGTCTAAGCGGTTCCATCTCAAGGGATGGTGGAAAAACGTTCAAAAACCTTGGTAACATGCATTCCGATATACATGATATTGTCTTCAATATCAAAGATTCCGACATCATGTACGTTGGAACCGACGGGGGCGTTTACCGTACTTGGGACGGGGGCACAACCATGGAAATAGTGGAAAACCTTCCACTTTCCCAATTTTACCAAGTCAGTGTGGATGATGCTGAACCTTACAATGTGTACGGAGGATTACAGGATAATGGCTCTTGGTGGGGGCCATCTTCCTCACCAAATGGTGTTGAGGCACGTGATTGGAATTCAGTGGGTGCAGGTGATGGTTTCCGAGTGTTGAAGCATCCCACAAAACCAATCATATATTCAGAAATGCAGGGAGCCGAAAATGTTTGGCGCATCGACACGGAACGACAGTTGACCAAGACCGTTCAGCCGCTTCCCGTTAGTGAAGACCAAAAACTACGATGGAACTGGAATGCACCAATGGCCATCAGTGTGCGTCAACCGGACCGTTTCTATATGGGCAGCCAGTACCTCCATAAATCTGAGGATATGGGAGATACTTGGGAAATCATTTCACCGGACCTTACCACAAACAACCCTGCCAAACAAAATCAAGAGGATTCCGGCGGACTTTCCATGGATAATTCAGGAGCGGAAAACCATACCACGATTTTTACCATTGCCGAATCTACTTTGGATGAAAACGTAATTTGGGTAGGTACGGATGATGGGAATGTTCAAGTGACCCAAGATGGTGGCAAAACATGGACAAATACCGTGGCCAATATTCCCGGTTTGCCTAAAAATACTTGGTGTTATCATATTGAAGCCAGTGTTTTTGACAAAGGGACGGCCTATGCCGTTTTTGATGGTCACACCATGAACGATATGACACCCTATGCCTTTAAAACTACAGACTTTGGCAAGACGTGGACGAACATAATCTCTGATGATGTGGTTGGTTTCGCCAGAAACATCCAAGAAGATTATGAAAATCCAGATTTATTGTTTCTGGGAACTGAATTTGGGCTGTACATTACCATGGACGGTGGAAAGAACTGGAAAAAGTTCACCAACAATATGCCCGCAGTGGCAGTTCACTTTATAGAACTACATAAAAAGACCAACGATTTGGTTATGGGCACCCACGGCAGAGGGGTAATCATTATAGATAATATTTCGCCCCTTCGAAGTATCAATAATGAGATATTGGGAAAGACCCTGCATTTTTTTGAAACACCTGATACGGAAATAAGCGAAACCAGTTCTTTTGGTGGGAATTTTGGTACGGAAACCCAATTTGTGGGAAGCAACAAGACCAACGATGTCCAAATCAAATACTATCTGAACAAGAGGCATACCTTTGGCAAGATGACCATGGCAATCGAAGACATGGAGGGGAACCAAATTGCCGAATTAGGTCCAGGTAAGTCAAAAGGCATTAACGTGGTCAACTGGAACTACACCCGAAAAGTACCTAAAGTCGCCAAAGGAAAAACATTCAGTTTTGGTGGGTTCACAGCTCCTCAGGTTCCAGCTGGAACCTACAAAGCGGTCATTACCAAAGGAAAGGAAACTTTTGAGCATACCTTTAATCTGGTGTATGACAAGAATTCACCTTTAACAGAGAAAGACCGCGAACTCAAAGAAGCAACGACCATGAAGCTATATGATATGACCCAAGAGCTTGCCTATTTGGTATATGAATTGGACGAGATCATGGAAAATGCAAACACCACGGGCGACAAAAAGACCGTAGAAAAGTTAAGTAGTCTGAAGGAAACCTTGGTCATTACCACAGGTGATAATTATGTGGGGGCAGCTGAACCACAATTGCGCGAGCGTATGGCCGACCTCTACAGCAAAGTGGCTTCAAGCTATGATAAGCCTTCCGCTGCGGAGCTTAAAAACTTGGAAGTGATAGCAGAACGATTCAATACCGCTAAAACGGATTTTGCCAAGTTAAAGGACAAATACCTTAAAAAGCAGGCCGTAACCTTGATGACTTTTGAAGATTTCTTGGAAAGCAAATAAGTAATCATTTAAACAACAAAGAAGCTGTCTGAAAAGACAGCTTCTTTTTGTTGTAAAAACGATGATATGTTGGAAAGCGTTCGTTCACTATTGACTAAAAAAGCCAATGGGGCCAACGAACAACTGTTAAGATATCCTTTGGCATAGCTGAAACTGATAAACTACCCGTTCCATCTACCCTATGGATTCCAATATTCTTTCATCCTTCTGCTTGGTGGAGAAGTTTATCGCACACTCGATAAGTGCCAAATGGGAATAGGCTTGCGGGAAATTGCCCAACAATCGCTTGGTTTTAAAGTCGATATCCTCACTGAACAACCCTAAGTGGTTGCTATAGCCCAGTAAACGTTCAAACTGTTCCAAAGCCTTTTCCTCCTCACCGATCTTGAACAGCGCATTGATAAACCAAAACGTACAAATGGTAAATGATGACGAAGGTAATCCAAAATCATCCTCATTCTTGTATCGGTACAGCAGACCATCGTTGCTAAGCCCTTCCTCGATGGCCTTTACCGTGCTCACATACTTTGGGTCACGGGCGTGTATAAAACCATAAGGTTCCATCAAAAGCACCGAAGCATCCAAATGGCGGGAACCATAACATTGCACGAATGCATTGATATCACTGTTCCATGCATTTTCGTGGATATCTTCCTTAATTTTCTGTTCAAGTGCCGTCCAACGTTCCAGTTTTCTGGTTTTTCCGAACATATTAGCCACTTTTATGGCACGGTCCAAGGCTACCCAACACAAAACTTTGGAGAACGTAAAATGTTTGTCCTCCCCACGGAACTCCCAAATACCTTTATCCGGTTCTTCCCAGTGTTTTCCGACTATCCAAACAATACCTTTGGTAATGCTCCAGAGTTCCTCTACATTCTCAATGTCGTTGCTAAAGTTTTTCAACTGTTCGTAGATCACATCCATCAAAATACCATAAATATCATTCTGACGTTGTTTATAGGCCGCATTGCCTACTCTAACAGGCTTGGAGCCTTTGTAACCGTCAAAATGGTTCAAGGTTCTCTCTGTCAAGGTCTTTTCCTTGTTGATACCGTACATAATCTGGAGTTTTTCGTCCTTATCGGGCATCAAATCAATAATAAACTGAAGATAACGCTTGGCCGAATTCTTATGTCCCAGTTCGGAAACCACTTTGATCACCATAGAGGCATCACGTATCCAACAAAAACGATAATCCCAGTTCCTAACCTCACCAATAGTTTCCGGTAAAGAGGTTGTTGCCGCTGCCAATACCGCCCCAGTCTTGTCGTAGGTCAACATTTTAAGGGTAATGGCACTTCGGATAATTTCATCCTTGAATTTTTGATAATCCGGTGTCTTGGCGGACCAATCCAACCAGTAAACTTTGGTGCGTTCCAGTTCCAACCCCATGGTCTCGGTGGTTGGTTTCAATATCTTTTCGTTGTAGCAAATCAAAAAATAGCCATCCTTCTCCAAGGTAATTTCATCTCCTTCCAAAACACCTTTTTTATCAAAAGAAGTATATAGGAACAGTGTGTCATATTTTAGTTTATGGGTAAGGCTGGCAACAAACTCCTCTTTTACAAAATGCTTGGTCTCCCCGAGCCCATACTCTAATTTAGGATTGTATTTCACCGTGAATTTTGGAGAACCTGAGATATACTTCACATATCGGATAATTTCTGGCTGTGCTTTGTACTTCCCATTCATTTTATGATGACGGGGCATAAAATCGTGCAGCTCAAAAACATTGTTTCCCTCGGTAAAGCGTGTAATCAAAATCGCCGTGTTGAGGAAATATTCCTGTTCAACCGTATAATCCCCCTTGGGATGAATTTCAAAACTGCCTCCTTTTTGCTCATCGAGTAATTTTGCAAATATCGAAGTAGAGTCAAATTGTGGCAGACAGCACCAGTCTATGGAGCCTTCTTTGGAAATTAACGCCGCACTCCTGCAATTTCCTATAATTCCGTAATTCAAGTTGTCCATAGGTCAAAAATTCTCAAAAGGGTTAGAATGAATTGGTTTTGCGATCGAATTTCCCGATTTTTAAAGAAAGAAAAAATTAAAATAGGTCAAAAATCATCCTTTTATGGGCAAAACTATCATAATCTCAAATCGATTACCCGTTCAATTACAAATTAGCAATGGAAGTATCAATGCGATACCAAGTGTTGGAGGTTTGGCAACAGGGATGAAATCCGTGCATAGTGGAGGTGAAAGTCTTTGGATAGGTTGGTCTGGTCTAACGGACGAAGATACCCCCGAAGAACTTGAAGATGATATTGATATAGCATTGAAAGAGCACGGTTGCGCCAAGGTAAAGCTCAATTCCGATGAAATTGATGGTTTTTACTACGGTTTCAGTAATAGGACCATTTGGCCCCTGTTCCATTATTTTTTGAAGTATTCCGAATTTGAATTGAACTATTGGGACACCTACAAAGCGGTAAACCAGAAATTTGCCGATGCCATCATCGAGAATTCCGACGAAAATGATACCATTTGGGTACATGATTACCAATTGATGCTGGTACCGCAAATGGTGCGTGAAAAACGTCCCGATACCACCATTGGGTTCTTTTTGCATATTCCCTTCCCCTCTTTCGAGATATTCCGAACCCTGCCGTGGCGCGAAGAAATTTTGGAAGGATTGTTGGGCTCGGACCTTATTGGTTTCCATACCTACGATTATGAGCGACATTTTTTAAGCTCCGTTCGAAGACTTATTGGATTGGAAGTAAGTTTCAACGAGATTTATTTGGATAACAGGGTAATCAATGTGGATTCCTTCCCTATGGGAATAGACTATAAAAAATTCAGGGATGCCGCCATCGCCCATGCATCCAAAAGTAAAGAGGAGCGCAGCGATCTCCAAGCCAGACTGGACAATCACAAAGCTTCTGCGCCAGATACCAAGCTTATCCTATCCATAGACCGTTTGGACTATAGTAAAGGGATAGCCAAACGTATCAATGCGTTTGAATATTTCTTGAACAAATACCCAGAATACAAAGAAAAAGTAAGGCTGATCATTTTGGCCGTGCCATCCCGGTCTAACGTACCGCAATATCAGCTTTTAAAAAGAGAGGTTGATGAATTGGTCGGTAGAATCAACGGGGAACTGTCCACAGTCAATTGGACGCCAATTTGGTATTTCTACCGCTCCCTGCCCTTTGAAAGTTTGATAGATCTTTACACGTCGAGCGATATTGCTTGGCTTACCCCATTGCGAGACGGTATGAATTTGGTGGCCAAGGAGTACATCGCCACGCGAACCGATAAATCCGGAGTGCTTATTTTAAGTGAAATGGCAGGTTCCGCCTACGAAATGAACGAAGCTCTTTTGATCAACCCCAATAACTTTGAACAACAAGCCGACACGCTTAAACAAGCCTTCAATATGCCTTTGGAAGAGCAGGTATCTCGAAATACCTTCTTGCAAAAAAGATTGGAGCGTTATAATGTAGAGGTGTGGGCGAATGAGTTTATGAATGCCCTAAAAGAAAACAGGGATTTGGGCAAAGCCTTTATTTCCGAAAAAATGTCATCCGAAATATTGTTGTCCATTGAAGAAGCATACTCCAAATCCAAAAAACGCTTGTTGTTCTTGGATTACGATGGAACCCTGGCTGGATTCCATAAAGACCCGCAACAAGCCTCTCCCGATGAAGAACTATACGAGCTTTTGGATGAGTTACACGAACAAGAAGACACTACGGTGTTTTTAATAAGCGGAAGGGACAAACAAACCTTCGGCCGTTGGTTCTTGCCAAAAAAATATAATATGATCGTGGAGCACGGCGTATGGATTTCACGAAATGGGGAAGAGTTTAAGATGTTGGAACAAGTGAAAGGAGATTGGATGAACAAAATAAGACCTGTCTTGGAATCTTTTGTGGATAGAACTCCCGGTTCTTTTATAGAGGAAAAGAATTATTCCTTAGCTTGGCATTATAGAAATACCGACCCCGATTTTGGAACTAAAAGAGCAACGGAGCTCAATACCGTATTGCGCAGTTTAATCGGCAATGACGATATTAGCGTTTTGAACGGTAACAAAGTGATGGAAATAAAAAGTAGCAACGTGAACAAAGGACGTGCTGCCACACGTATGTTGAGTGAGGATGATTACGATTTTGTTTTTGCCATTGGCGATGACTGGACGGATGAATTTATGTTCCAAGAACTTCCGGATTCGGCAATTACGGTCAAAGTGGGGCTCAAAAAAACACAGGCCAAATACCATGTTGAAAACACCGCAAGGGTAAGGCAACTTTTAAAACGTTTCACAAAACCATGATACGAGGGTTTTTCATTATTTGCTTTTTGTTGGCATACGTCCAAGGATGGGGCCAAACCGAAACGGAGGTTTACCTTTTTGATTTGGAACTGAATAATGGAAAACCTGTCTTGAGCAACCCCAAAAACATTTCCAACAATCCAGGTTACGACAACCAACCATCCTTTTGGGACGACGACACTGTTTTGTTCGCATCTACCAGGGAAGATCAGACCGATATCCTCCAATTTAATGTAAATGAGGGCAGCACTTCTAAATGGTTGACCTATACCAAGACGGGAAGTGAATATTCACCGCTTCGTATCCCTGAAAAAAATGCCTTTTCAGCCATTCGATTGGATGTTGATGGACTGCAACGTCTGTATGAATATAATATCAAAACAAGTGAATCCAACCCAATTACAGATTTAAAAATTGGTTACCATGTTTGGTTCAACAACCATATTTTGGTCGCCACGGTTTTAACGGGAAATCGAATGGATCTCAAAGTCATCAATCTGAAAGAAGAAACCCAGAAAACAGTGCGCCAAAATGTAGGTAGGTCTTTGCACAAAATACCCAATACGGATTTGGTCAGTTTTATCGGTAAGTCAAATGGCGGAATGTTTATAATGTCTTTAAATCCACTGACCGATGAAATCAATAGAATCCATGAAACATATTTTGATGAAGAGGATATTTGTTGGTTGGACCAAAACACCATCATCACCGGCGCGGGGAAAAAACTTCTGATAAAGCGCATAGGCTCAGATACCGATTGGGAAACCATCATTGACTTTCCGCAAGAAGAGATCAACAACATTAGCCGCATTGCCATCAGTCCAAACCGTAAACGATTGGCCTTTGTTGCCGAGGAATCGCCTGCGAAAATCATTCAAAAACAGGTGAAGGCTTTTAACGGCAGAGACTTGGATGGATTTGTGTCCTGCTTTGCAGGTGATGTTGTGGTCAGCCGTTTTCCAAACGAAAAAATGTATCAGGGAAACAGCAAAATGAAAGACAACTACGAGCGTTTCTTCGAAAATGTGAAATCCTCCAGTGTGGAGGTTATCAATCGTATCATCCTTGGAAACACCATCATAGATGAAGAAATCACCAAAGTAGATGGCAGGGACGGACGCCAAGTTGCCATCTATCAAGTGGAAAATGGATTGATTACGTCCATGACCTTTGTTTTTCCTGATGGACCACTGACCGATGCCGAAAGTATTGTTCAAGAACAATTGGAAGCTTACAACGAAAGGGATATCGCTGCCTTTATGGACACCTATGCTCAAAACATCGCTGTTTTTGAATTTCCAAAAACAGCCAGTGTAATTGGCAAATCCAAAGTCGAGCAACAATACCGTTTGTTTTTTGAAAATACCGAGGACCTTCACGCAGAGATAAACAACAGAATCGTTATTGGAAACAAGGTTATCGATGAAGAACACGTAGTGGCCAATGGAAAGGAATTTAAGGCCATCGCCATTTATGAAGTGGAAAATGGCGAAATTGCCAAAGTTACGTTCATTAAATAACCGATATGAAACTACCCCACAACATTAGCAGAATCGAAGCCTTTAGCGATGGGGTCTTCGCTTTTGCCGCTACCCTATTGGTCGTTTCTGTGGGCACACAGGCGGAGAATTCCATTCTTCAAGTGGATTGGATGATGTTTTTAAGTTTTGGTGTCAGTTTTTTTGCCTTGGTGGGATTATGGTCGGTGCATTACAATTTCTTCCGAAGAACCAACTATATGGACAATATGATCATTGCTCTTAATGCCATATTGCTTTTTTTGATACTCTATTATATTTTCCCCATAAAATCCTTGATCAATTCGTGGACTGGCACCCTTCAAATTAATGCGGATGAATTTTCATCGCTTTTCCAACTCTACAGCCTTGGCTTTCTATTGATTTTCACTTGTTACGCCTTGATGTACTGGAGGGTATACAAGAAAGCCAACAATAGCAATATGCAACATATGTTTTATGCCAGACACTTTGGGCTTTTTGTGATTGTTGCCCTTGTTTCCATTATTATTGCCAGGCTTAAATTGGGATTAAATTACGGGCTTCCTGGAATAATTTATATGCTTTTGGGGCCTTTTTGCTATTTTCACGCTGTTTACTTTCAGAAAAAAACCAACGCTTTTTAACATGAGAAATATATTACTTGCACTATTATTGATTTTCACCACTTTAGGGTATTCACAAACCGATACTAGGTTGTACGACATCATCAATTCCGTATCGGCCGATCGTATTGAAGATGATGTAACCACCTTGGTCAACTTTGGGACAAGGCACACTTTAAGCGATACCGTTTCCCAAACCCGGGGAATTGGAGCGGCCAGAAGATGGATCAAGTCGGAATTTGAACAAATCTCTTCGGATTGCAACGATTGTCTCGAGGTCTTCTATCAAAAGAATCTAATTGAGGAGGGCGATAATGCCCGAATTGTAAAGGATGTGGAAATCGTAAATGTGGTGGCCATACAAAGAGGAACCAAGTTTCCAAACCGCTTTATTATTATGAGCGGTGATATTGATTCACGCGTGAGCGATCCTACCAATTACACTTCCGATTCTCCGGGAGCAAACGACAATGCCAGTGGTATGGCAGGCACTATTGAAGCATCCAGAGTGTTGTCCAAATACACGTTCGAAAGTAGCATTATCTATGTGGGTCTTTCAGGAGAAGAACAAGGACTTTATGGAGGCAAGGGTTTAGCTGCCTACGCCAAGGAAAAAGGTTGGGATATTGTGGGTATCCTCAACAATGATATGATCGGAAACATCACCGGGGTTGACGGTGTGGTAAGCAATAGGGATTTTCGCATATTCTCGGAACCCGTTCCACCTACCGAAACAGAACAAGAACGCAGAGCAAGACGTTTTTATGGTGGCGAAGTGGATGGAATTTCCCGTCAATTGGCCCGATACGTGTACAAAACCACCAAAACCTATATGCCCGAAATGAATCCTATGATGATTTACCGATTGGACAGGTTTGGCCGTGGCGGACACCATAGGCCTTTTAACGATGCCGGGTATGCGGGTATCCGAATTATGGAGGCACACGAGAACTACACCCAACAACACCAAGACATTCGAACAGAGGATGGTATTGCCTATGGCGATGTTTTGGAACACGTGAATTTTGACTATGCCAAAAAACTTACTGCTGTCAACGCCATCAACCTAGCATCCATTGCCTGGGGCCCACCAGCTCCCGAAACCGTTGAAATTGGCGGTATTGTGGAACCTAGTGCCAAACTGCGTTGGAGCAAGGTGGAAAGTGCAGTGGGCTACAAAATTTATTGGAGGGATACCACCTCCCCTACTTGGGACAATTACAAATACGTAGGGGATGTTAGCGAACATACCTTAGAAGGTATTGTTATCGACAATTTCTTTTTTGGAGTGGCAGCTGTTGGAAAAGATGGGCACGAAAGCCCGGTAGTTTTCCCGAACAAGGTTTTTAGATAGGATTTGAATGTCATTCCTGCTGACCCCTGAGCGTAGTCGAAGGGAAGCAGGAATCCAGAGTATTTCATAGTATAAGAATGGATTCCGCATTAGTTGGGGAATGACAGGTTGTTACCTCGACACAACACAACATTTTTTAACTGATTTTGAACTACTTACCAAGTATTAATTATGAAGCAGACTTTGTTTGTTGCTTTTCTTTTTGGGTTGAGTATTGCATCTGCTCAAAATTTTACAAGACAAGACACCCTTAGGGGCAGCATTACCCCGGAAAGGCAATGGTGGGATTTGAACCATTACGACCTCAACGTAAAAGTAGAGCCATCAAAAAAGTATATCTCAGGATACAATGTAGTCAGATATAAGGTGTTAAAAGAAGACAAAACACTTCAAATTGACCTTCAAGAGCCCATGAAGATTGAAGCCATCACACAAGATGGGAAAAAATTAAATTTTACCTCGGAGGGCAATGCACATTTCATCAAACTAAAGAAAAGACAAGTACCTGGAACTTTCAACGAACTGAAAATTGAATACTCAGGATACCCAAGAGAAGCGGTCAGAGCACCATGGGATGGCGGTTTTTCTTGGAAAGAGGATGACAATGGCAATCCATTTGTAGCCACCTCCTGCCAAGGGCTTGGTGCTAGTGTTTGGTGGCCCAACAAAGATCATATGTACGACGAGGTGGACAGTATGCGCATTAGCGTTACCGTCCCCAATGATTTAATGGATGTCTCCAACGGACAATTGGAAAGTGTTGCCGACAAGGGTGATTTTAAAACCTATAATTGGGTGGTGAAGAACCCCATCAATAACTACGGGGTCAATGTAAACATTGCCGATTACACGCATTTTGGAGAAATGTATGAGGGCGAAAAGGGCCCGTTGCAACTTGATTACTATGTGTTGCCCAATAACTTGGAAAAAGCCAAAAAACAATTCGTTCAAACCCCAATGATGTTGCAAGCTTTTGAGCATTGGTTTGGCCCCTATCCGTTTTACGAAGATGGTTTTAAATTGGTCGAAGTGCCTTATTTGGGTATGGAACACCAAAGTTCGGTTACCTATGGCAACAACTATGAAAATGGGTATTTGGGCCGTGATTTATCAGGGACCGGTTGGGGTTTACAGTTTGATTTTATAATTATCCACGAGGCCGGTCACGAATGGTTTGCCAACAACATTACCTATAAAGATATTGCTGATATGTGGGTGCACGAAGGGTTTACGGCCTACTCCGAAAATCTGTATTTGGATTATCACTTTGGAACAAAAGCCGCAGCGGAATATGTTATTGGCACACGGGCCAATATCCAAAACGACCGCCCTATCATTGGCCCTTATGGAGTAAACCAAGAGGGCTCTGGAGATATGTACTACAAAGGCGCTAATATATTGCACACACTCCGCCAATTAGTTGATGATGATGAACAATGGCGTCAAATATTAAGAGGACTCAATAAAGATTTTTACCATCAAACGGTATCTACTAACCAAATTGAAAACTACTTAAGTGAAAAATCAGGCAAGGATTTATCCGCTTTTTTTGATCAATACTTACGCACCACGATGATTCCCACCTTGGAATATAAAATTGAAAATGGTTCAATAACCCATAGATACATTGATATTGTGGACGGTTTTGATATGCCCATCAAAATATCCATAGGAGGTACAGAAAAATGGCTGTTTCCGAGTGCCGAATGGAAAACAGAAAAACTGAAAGGAAGCGAAGTGGTTTTTGATAAAAACTTCTACATCGACACCAAAAAGATGTAGTCCGAAAAACGTTTATGAAAACAAAGAGGGTGTCTAAAATGTCGATTTTCGTCAACCTAAACTTGATTCAGGTTCTCATAGTGATTTGTTTATCAGAATGATGAGATTCTGAAATAAATTCAGAATGACGTGTTTCAATACTTTTTAGACAACCTCTTTTATAGTTGCTATATAGCGGTGTTCATTAATTAAACTGAACTTGGGTCAAAGCAAACGTGCCTATTTCTTCGCCTTCTGCTTTATATGTCAGGTAAAGCTCGGGTTGCACACCATCGGTTTTTTCAATAGGTATTACAACAGCGCTTCCTTGACCACCTAGACCTTTTGGATTCAGTTGTCCCCTACCCAAAACTTCACCATCGGGAGCACCTGAGCGCAACTCCATAGTATACGGAATACTCGGTGGTTCTTGCCAAGCTACTATCGCCATTAATCTACTTACGCCCGTCAGGTCGGTATTTTCAATCTTCACCCACCCATCGGCAGCGTTTAATAGTTGTAACTGCATTCCACCAAAGGTCATGGCTTGTGTACCTTTAGAAGGTGTACCCTCAGGGAAAACCATACTGTTACTCGCCAAAACAACGGTTTCAGACCCCGTCAATGGCAAGGCATCCGCTGTCCCCTGGTCGGTATAACTGGCCGTCAACAAGAATACTTCTCCATTCTCTTTGGCTTCTGGTCTTACAGTACCGGTCAAAGGAAGTGATGGTTTCTTATTGTCTCCGCCTGTTAAGGACTGTATATACTGGGTAATTTGTCTAGCCTCCATTTGAGAGACATTTGGGTGTGCTGGCATTACCACCTCGCCCCATACACCAGAACCTCCTCCAATGATTTTGGCCATTAAATAATTAGTGGCTCTGCGATCATCCTTGTACTTCTCGGAAACCTCAAGGTAGTTTGGTCCTATTGACGCTTCTTTTTCCTTGTGGCAAGATTTACAATCCAAACTCTGGGTCAGTGCTTTGCCCATTACGGCTCCAGATACCTGCTGATGGCCTAAATTCATATTGACCTCATCCATGCCAGAACGATATTCTACCGAGACATAAACATTGTCTTCATCAACTTCGCTATCAGCATCCGAAACAGAAACCGTATAATTAATGGGTTGTCCAGGTATGTAAAATGACGAATTTGCCTGATCCAATTCAATGTCCACTGCAGGTCGTTCATTACCCGCAACTATGGTTTGATCAATGCTCGAAACTTCTTCTCCTGCGGGATCTTTAACTGTTACATTTAGTTTGTAAGAACCCGCATCTTTGTACGCGTAAGTTAAAGTAGGTTCCGTGGTCTCCTGAGTAGTGCCATCGCCCAAATCCCAAATATAGCTCATACTATCACCTTCGCGATCATGTGCTTCTACCGTAGCCGTTACAGAAAGTGGTAGCGATCCAGAATCGTTGTCTACAATAAAGCTGTCTATTACCGGAGCTCGGTTGCCTCCATTATATTCAATATAGCCCAAACCACTGTCCGGGTTTGCAGAGAACCAACCACTTCCGTATTCCAATAGGTAAACGCGTCCATCAGGACTCATTTCCATATCAATTAAATTGCTTAATTCGATGTCTGGAGCAAAAGGTTCCATTTTATTGACTGAACCATCTTCAAAAAGGTGCAATGCCATCATCCAGCCTCTCATCCAATCGTATATGATTACTTTTCCATCGTAATAAGATGGTAAACCTCCGCCATTAGGGTATAAATCTGACCAATACGTAGGTCCTGCCATTGCGTTTCTTCCGCCAGAACCAGTTTGAGGGAAATCTTGGCTTTCACCATAATGATAGTATGCGTAAGCTGGTTGGGCAGGTGGCAATTCTTTTAAACCTGTATTGTTCTTGGAATCGTTGATTGGTTTCTCTGGATCGAAAAACCTTCCGGATTCCCCGGTTTCATAATCATATTTGCTATACGCAAAGTTATCACCGATAAACATAGGCCAACCGTAATTTCCTGGTTCACGGGCCTGATTCATTTCATCATAACCTCGTGGGCCTCGGGTTTCCAAACTATCCACACGTGCATCTGGCCCAACATCGCCCCAATACAAGTATCCACGTTTTAAATCTACCGAGATACGATATGGGTTACGATGTCCCATCGTATAAATCTCTGGTCGTGTTTTTTCGGTACCTACCGGGAAAAGGTTCCCTTCAGGTATATCATAACTTCCATCTTCGTTCACCTTGATTCGAAGAATTTTACCTCTAAGATCATTGGTATTTGCAGAGGAACGTCTAGCATCAAATTGCTCTTTGCCCGGAATATCGTTCAGAGGTGCATATCCACTGTTTACATATTTAGCTTCACTATCATCGAAAGGTGTTGAGTTATCACCAGTTGATAAATATAGATTTCCATCCGGCCCAAAAGCAATGGAACCTCCTGTATGGCAACATATTTCACGTTGGCTATCCACTTCAAGAATGACTTGCTCTGAATCCATATCGAAATTACCGTCGATATACTTGAATCTTGAAAGTCTGTTCACCCAATCATCGCCCGTTGGAGCGTAGTAAACATATATCCAGTTGTTTTCAGCAAAATTGGGATCCTTTTGAAGTCCCATTATACCTTCCTCTGCATTCACGCCGGGTGTTTCCAATGTTTTATGGTAGACATCCAAAAAGGCAACTTGGCTCAACTCTTGGGTCTCGTCGGAATACAACAGTATTTCTCCCCTACGTTGAGCCACTAATACATCATTGTTAGGAAGCACAGTCATTTCCGTAGGTTCAAAAAATTGTCCAGTGGACAAAGCTACTTTACTAAAGCGATCCGCTTCAGGTGGTATTTGCGATGTTGACTTGGCATAATCCAATTCCAAATTTTTACCAATGGCATAATTGATGCCACCAAGTACATGTTTTAGGAACAGCTCTTCTGAAAAGCTTTCATCCGTATGCCCTGCTGCGGTGTAAAACGCACGACCACCATCGAACTCATGGTACCAGGCCATTGGGTGATAGTCTCCATTTTCTCCACCTTCGTAGGTCGACTCGTCCACGGTCATCAAGACATTGATACCATCATAAATATTCTTGTAATTGTACAATTCATCGGTACGGTGCCAAATGGAATCAGTGAAAAACTCGGTAGCTGGATGATTTTTATCTTTTATAATAAAATCCGCTTCTGGCGTACCTGCAGGGTGACTCAAGAATTGAGCTCCGACCAGTTTGTTGTACCACCCCCAATCGTATTCGGTATCGGCTGCTGCGTGAATACCCACATAGCCTCCACCGGCTTGGATATAGCGTTCAAAAGCTGCTTCTTCGCGAGCGTTGAGTACGTTACCAGTAGTGCTTAAAAAGACAACTGCCGAATACTGCGCTAAATTTTCGTCGGTAAATAGTTCACCATTGGTGGTGGTGTCGATAACAAAATCATTTTCTTGGCCTAATTTTTCAAGTGCCGCAATTCCTGATGGGATGGATGCATGTTTAAAACCCATTGTTTTTGAAAAAACCAAAAGTTTCGGTGAACCTTCGCGTTTATTCTCACACCCAACAAGAACAAAAAGTAGGCATACCGCCCCTAAAATGTAATTCTTCATGTGCATTAATAATAGTTGTAAAGTCTTATCGTTTAGTTTTATTTATTGGCAAATAACCAATTAGGTGGCAATATAATTACTATTTTGCTGAAAATAGGTTTCTATTGTCTCAAATTGTAAAAATAAACAAATTCATAGGAACTTAACGGGTTTTCAACAAAGGTACCTACACTGGTGGAGCGGAGAAAAGCCTCAAATAGGCTCCTTGCCATATTTTTTGTGGTAAACCAATGCCGCGATACAGCCCAGAAGTGCAAACGCACTCAACATCCAGAACACATTTTGATGTCCAATCTCTTCACCGGGGTGCGCATCCAAAAGCATTCCGTATGCCGGACCTGCAAAAACATCGGGGGTATAACCAATCAATGAAATGAGCCCAACTGCTGTTCCCGTTAAAGCCAATGGAATTCTACCAACTTGCATTACGCCAAAATAAAGTGCCCTTGTAGCATACACCCCTGCTGCAATTACCACCACCGACATAAAGAACAAGAGTGTGGTCGTTGGTGCTATTACCCCACTAGCGAACAACAATCCGCCAATCAATGTCAAAACAAAGCTTACCACCAAAAGCCATGTAATTTTGAGCTTATCGGCTATCAAACCAAAAAGAATACCTGTTGCTGGACGGAGAAATTGCAAGAGCGTTCCAACCGTTGCCGATTCCACTTGATTGTACAGCATGACTTCTTCGGCATATTGCGAGATGATATCCGTAATCTTGTAGCCCACGTATCCGCAAAGTATGATGACCATCAATAGCCAAACCGAAGGTAATTTTAGTACCTTTTTAATATCCTGCCAAGAAATACGTTCAAGAATCACTTTTGCATCGTCTTCCTCGGTCTTCATGAAAAACCAAACCAAAATCCCAATCAAGATAATAATCACTGAAGCAAAATAAAGAACATAGGTAAATGCCGATTTTCGGTCTTGAAGATTGGCCAACTCGGGAGACTCCAATAAGAAAAATGAAAATACCGCTACGCCCAACAAACTGAACAATGCCCCTGTTAAACCACGACCACCATCCAAAAATCCAAAAGCCTTTCCTTGAGAATCGGTACCCCCCCAAATTCGTGTGGCCTTGATCATAGGTGCCCAAAAAAGAAAAATAGTGGTAAAGCCCCACCATCCATACAATACTTGAAGTACCTCAAAACGGGGGTATTGTGCAAACAAAAACCCACCCAAAGCGGTCATCCACAAGGCAATGGCAATTAATTTCCGAGGCTGATATTTATCGGCCAAAGGTCCGCCGAAAACATAGGAAACCATTGCAACCAGTCCATATACTGAAAAACATAGGCCTAGTTGAACATTGTCCAACTCCAGAACATCCAAAACAGTGGGCCTAAAAACACGTGGTAAAACAAAAGGCAGAATAAAAATGGCTTCTCCCGAAAGAATCAATAATAATAGATAGAGCCAACTTGGTTTGGTTTCCTTCAAAACTTGGATTTGGATAAAAATCACTAAAAAAAGTGGAATAACCCAAAAGCTGGTAAAATAAAAATTCAGGTATCTTTAAGGATTCAGAAATCAACCTTAAATGACTCGATTACTCTTTTTATCACTACTGCTGATTATTTTCAGTTGCAAAAAGGAAATTACCAACAACTTTGATTTGGCAATTACCAATGCACAAGTTATCCATCTGGAGACCGGAAAAGTTGAAAACCAAGACATTTTTATTTCCAATGGAAGAATTGAAGCAGTCGAAGCAGCAGGTTTAGGCCAGTTTAAGGCCAATTCCTCCATTGATGCCTCAGGGAAATATGTGTTGCCCGGATTTTGGGACAACCATATCCATTTGCGGGGTGGTGATAGCTTGGTTGCCAACAACAAGAACTTTTTGAAACTATTTATTGCCAATGGCATTACCACAGTGCGCGATGCAGGTGGCGACCTCACCCAATCTGTGATGCAATGGAAAAGTCAAATTGAATCGGAAGACCTCGTTGGCCCTACAATTTTTACCGCTGGTCCCAAAATAGATGGTCCAAAAGCCACTTGGGCGGGCTCCTTGGAGGTTGAAACGGAAGAAGATATTGCAAAAGCCTTGGATTCCCTGGAAGCCTTGCAAGTGGATTTTGTTAAGATTTATGATAGTAGAATTTCGCCTGACAATTACATCAAAACCATCAAAGAAGCCAAAAAGAGAGGGTTCACCGTATCGGGGCACATGCCCTTTACCGTCACTTTGGATGAGACCATTAATGCCGGAATGGATGGCATTGAACATCTCTATTACATTATGAAGGGCAGTGCCAGCAATGAAGTTGAAGTGACCGAGAACATAAACAATGGTGAAATGGGTTTTTGGGATGCTATGCCCGCACTTCTAGATGCCTACACGGACAGCACGGCCCAAAATACCTTTAACAAGTTAAAAGAGAACGATGTTTTTGTAGTCCCCACACTTCATATTGGAAACACTTTAAGTTATTTAGATGAAGTGGACCACACCAGCGACACCTATCTAAAATATATGGGCGAAGGAATCGTCCAAACCTATCAAGGTAGAATTCGGTCGGCTTTAAACTCATCGCAGAAGGCAAGGGAAAACCGAAAGCAAATGAATGCTTTTTTCGGAAAATTGGTCAAATCTCTTAATGATGCAGGCGTTCTTCTCTTAGCAGGATCGGACAGCGGAGCCTTCAACTCTTACACTTACCCAGGAATATCCCTGCACAAGGAATTAGCTGCTATGGTGGAAAATGGAATATCTCCACTGGATGCCCTTCGCACCTCAACGGTGAACGGAGCTAAGTTTTTAAACCAAACCAATGATTACGGGGCCGTTTCCAAAGGAAAAGTTTCTGATTTGGTCATTTTGAAGGCTAACCCATTGGAAAACATCGAGAATACCCGAAAAATTTATACGGTTATCAAGGGGTCTCAGGTCTTTACAGAAAAACAACTACAAAGCCTTTTGAACAATGCGGTCATAGAATAAATTATAAAACAACTTGGTGAAAGCTATCAGTTTCAATGACTTTTGAAGTGCATTGTTTGATGCACAATAACAAAGTGGTGGATTCAATTGAAATAAAAACACCTTAAACAAGGGGACAACAGGAAAAGCCTTCCATCCCTTAATTCCCATAATTAGTTTCAAAAGAGATTTTCCCATTAACATCCCTTTAAGAATGGAAGCTATGGATTTTGGTATCTTTAGGCGGCCAAAAACAGGCCATACGTTTCAAGATCTATGGCCTTAATTCGAAAGACTGACTAAACTAACAAAAAACCAACTCATGAAAAAATCATTACTCTTTGTTGTATTTCTCATTACAGCAAGCATTACGGCGCAAGAATTCAATATGGATTTGGTTCAGGATATGAAACCAAGAAATATTGGACCGGCCGGAATGAGCGGACGTGTCACTTCCATTGATGTGGTTCATTCCAATCCGGATATTATGTTCGTGGGAACTGCTTCAGGTGGTTTATGGAAATCTACCTCCCTCGGTATTAAATGGGAGCCCATATTTGATAACGAAGTGACAGCTTCAATAGGTGCAGTGGCCATTCAACAATCCAATCCATCCGTAATTTGGGTGGGAACTGGAGAAGGAAACCCAAGGAACAGCTTAAATGGTGGATATGGGATATACAAATCCTTGGATGGAGGCAAAACCTGGAAATCCATGGGGCTGGAGAAAACACGACATATTCATAGGGTGATTATTGACCCTACCGACCCCGATGTGGTGTATGTTGGGGCCATTGGCTCACCCTGGGGCGAGCATCCGGAACGTGGGGTCTTTAAAACCACAGATGGAGGGGAAACCTGGGAGAAAGTTTTATTCGTAAACAACAAAACAGGTGTTGCGGATTTGGTCATGGACCCTACAAATCCCAACAAATTGATTGCCGCCATGTGGGAGCACAAAAGAGAACCTTGGTTCTTTAACTCGGGTGGTGAAGGCAGTGGATTGCACATTACGTATGATGGTGGTAAAACTTGGAAAAAAATAACTGCCGATGATGGGCTGCCCAAAGGAGATTTGGGTAGAATCGGTATAGCTATAGCCAGAAACAAGCCCAATATTATTTATGCCTTGGTGGAAGCCAAGAAAAATGCCCTGTACAAATCTACCGATGGCGGTTTCAAATGGAAGAAAATCAATGACAAAAGTGATATCGGCAATCGCCCGTTTTATTATTCAGAAATTTATGTGGACCCTCAAAATGAAAATCGGGTATACTCTGTATTTACGTACATCAATGTTTCTGAGGATGGAGGTAAAAATTTCACCCAGTTGATGCCTGCCTACGGCGTGGACAATGGGATTCACCCGGACCATCATGCCTGGTGGATTCACCCAGAAAACGGGCAGTTTATGCTGGATGGCAACGATGGTGGACTTAATATCACCAAAAACGGTGGTAAAACGTGGCGCTTTATTGGCAATTTGCCCGTTGCACAGTTCTACCACATCAGTACGGATAATGAATATCCTTATAATGTGTACGGCGGAATGCAGGACAACGGTTCGTGGAGAGGACCTGCCTACGTTTGGAAAACCCAAGGTATCCGAAACAGTTATTGGCAAGAAATCGCCTTTGGCGATGGATTCGACGTGGTGCCGGACAAAGACGACAGTCAGTTTGGTTATGCCATGAGCCAACAAGGATATGTAAGCCGTTACGACTGGAAAACCGGGGACAACTACATTGTACGCCCTACCCCACCCGATGCGGATACCATGCTCCGGTTTAACTGGAATGCCGCCATTGGCCAAGATCCTTTTGATAATAGCACCGTGTATTTTGGAAGTCAGTTTGTACACAAATCCACGGATAAAGGATTGACTTGGGAAGTAATTTCCCCCGACTTAACCACAAATGACAAGGAAAAACAAAAACAAAGCGAAAGTGGTGGATTGACCATGGATGCCACGGGAGCAGAAAATCATTGTACCATTATTGTAATTGAACCCTCACCTGTGGAGCAAGATATGCTTTGGGTCGGAACAGACGATGGGCGTGTGCATTACACTCTAAATGGCGGTGAAACTTGGGTAGATGTGACCAAAAATATCAAAGGTTTGCCCACAGGAAGCTGGATTCCACAAATTAAAGCCTCAAACAGAAACAAGGGTGAAGCACTTTTGGTCGCCAATGATTACCGAAGGTTCAACTATACCCCATATGCCTACCGAACTAAGGATTATGGCAAAACTTGGACTCGTATTGTAGATGAAAACGATGTGGAAAGCTATACACTGTCCATAATTGAAGATCCAGAAAACCCAAACCTTATGTTCTTGGGTACTGATGATGGCCTTTATGTTTCTTTGGACGCGGGCAGCAACTGGAAGAAATGGAACAAAGGATTCCCAACAGTTTCCACCAAGGATTTGGCGATTCACCCAAGAGAGCATGATTTAGTAATAGGTACCTTTGGAAGGGCCGCTTGGGTACTGGATGATATCCGACCATTGAGAAAATTGGCGGGCAACACATCTATTTTACAAAAAGAAATTAGTTTGTTCAATAGTCCAAATGCCTATCTAGCGGCCTATCAGCAACCCTCGGGAGGAAGGTTTGGGGGTGATGCAGTTTATAACGGTGACAACCGTGAATCCGGAGCTATGATCACCTACTACCTCAAAGAAGGAAACAAAATGCCCAAAGAAGAGAAGAAAGATGAAAATAACGAGGAAAAAGAAGCTGACGAAGAAAAGTCTGTGGAAAAAACCAAAGATTCCATCTTCTTTGAATTTTATGATGGTGACAGGCTCATCAGAACTTTGAAATACAAAACCCCTGAAAAAGCAGGTTTCCACAGAATTTATTGGAACTTGGATGAAAGAGGGCCGGACAGACCATCAAGAACCATTAGTAAAAGAACCAGAGAACGTGGTGGAGTTGATGTAAAACCAAGTACTTACAAAGTAAAGATAGTGTATGGGGAAGCAACCGATTCAACCTCCATAACCGTAAAAACCGACCCTAGGTTGGATGTAAACCTAGCCTCGATCAATGAGGTGTACGAAACCAGTAAAAAACTGGAAGGATATACCCAAACCGCAGCCGATGCCGTAAAACAATTAGTGGAAAGCAAGGATTTGGCAAACAAGTTCAAAAAAGAGCTCAAAGAATTGGACAAGGATAAGTTCGAGGAACAAATAAAGGCTTCAGAAGAAATCGTAAAACAGATTGATTCTGTTGTAGCCCTATATTTGGGCAAGGACGACAAACGCCAGGGTATTGTTAGAAATCCCGAACCCAATGTAATGTCTAGATTGGGTGATGCATCCTATTATGTAAGGACAAGAAAATCAGGGATTACGGCAACCGAAAGAAGAATGATTCAGTTCGCCGAAGAAGAGCTAAAGGGGGCATTGGACCAAACCAATGCATTCTTTAATGAAAAATGGAAATCGTACCGAACTTCCATTGAATCATTGGACCTCTCTCCTTTTAAGAAGACCGAGAGCTTTAACCTAAATAACAAAAAATGAAAAAAATACTGGCAATCGCCTTGATTCTAAGCATCTGGGCCTGCAAAGAACAAAAAAAAGAACCGTCCATCGCCGATACGATGAAAACCTATACCATTGGCCAAATGATGGACAACGAGTCCGTTGCTGGAGGAAGTTTTTCCCCGGACAAGTCCAAATTATTGGTGTCGAGCAACCGTTCGGGTATTTACAATATGTACACCGTTCCTACATCGGGCGGTGATATGATGCCTGTAACCCAATCGGACAGTTCGTCCGTTTTTGCCATTTCCTATTTTCCCAAAGATGCAAGAATGTTGTTCCGAATGGATAACAATGGGGACGAAATCTATCACATTTTTGTACGGGATACGGACGGTAGTCACAAAGATCTAACCCCAGAAGAAGGTGCTCGTTCCCTATTTTACCAATGGTCCGAAGACAAAACCGCATTTTTCTACGGTTCCAATAAAAGAGACAATCGGTTTGTGGATTTGTATAAAATGGATTTGGAAAGTTTGACTTCTAAATTGATCTATCAAAATAATGATGGATATGATGTTGGGGTTGTCTCTCCCGATGAAAAATATGTTGCATTGAGCAAATCCATCAACACCAATGATAGTGATTTATACTTGTACAACCTAAAATCGGATGAGTTGATGCAAATCAACAAAACCCAAAGTGGCAACTATCCACAAGATTTTGCTCCTGATGGTTCGGCACTTTATTACACCACCGATGATGGCAGCGAATTTTCATATTTGATGAAGTACAACTTGGCCGATGCCTCGTATGAAAAAGCTATGCAGCGAGATTGGGATATTTCTGGAAGCTATTTTACCCAAAATGGAACCTACCAAGTCACTTATATTAACGAAGATGCTAAAAACACCATCGAAGTGAAGGAGGTAGCCACAGGCGAGAATATAGACTTGCCCACTGTTGAAAACATGGAGCTTACAAGTGTTAGTTTTTCCGATGACGAAACGATGATGCGTTTTTATGCAGGAGGGTCGCACACCCCATCCAACCTTTACGTTTACAATCTTGAGACCAAGGAGCAAAAAAAGCTTACCGATGTGCTAAACCCCGAAGTTCAGGCACAGGACCTGGTAAAAGCAGAAGTGGTACGGTACAAATCTTTTGATGGGTTGGAAATCCCGGCCATTTATTACACGCCCCACCAAGCAAGTGCAGAAAATCCGGTACCAGCATTGGTTTGGGTCCACGGAGGGCCTGGGGGACAGTCTCGTCAAAACTTTAGCTCGTTCATCCAATATCTGGTAAACCATGGCTATGCGATCTTAGCGGTAAACAACCGAGGAAGCAGTGGTTATGGAAAAACCTTTTACCAAATGGACGATTTGAACCATGGTGACAAAGATCTAAAGGATTGCGTGGAAGGTAAAAACTGGTTGGCCCAACAAGCCGAAATCGATGGTGAAAAAATAGGGATCATCGGTGGTTCTTACGGTGGTTACATGACCATGGCCGCCCTCACCTACACTCCCGAAGAGTTTGATGTGGGCGTAAACTTGTTCGGAGTGACCAATTGGATGAGAACGCTAAAAAGTATCCCTCCATGGTGGGAATCCTTTAAAGATGCCCTCTACAAGGAACTAGGGGACCCGTACAGTGCAGATTCGGTTCGTTTAAAGCAAATATCACCGCTATTCCATACCGATAAGGTCACCAAGCCGTTGATTGTACTTCAGGGTTCGCAAGACCCTAGGGTATTGCAAGCTGAATCGGATGAAATCGTAGCAGGCGTGCGAAAAAATGGCGTTCCCGTAGAATATGTGCTTTTTGAAGATGAAGGCCATGGGTTTGTAAAAAAAGAAAATCAAATAACCGCTTACAGTAAAATTTTAGAGTTTTTAGACGAGTATCTTAAAAAAGAAGAAAGCACCCCTTTAAAAGAAGATAGTAAATGATCAAAAAATTAGCACCCCTATTTATCTTATTTGGATTATCGACCATAAATGCACAACAACCTGGCGAGGATGAGTTGGGCGCTTGGTACATGTATTTTGGAATGAACAAGATTTCAGAACGCTTTAGTTTACATACCGAGGCCCAATTCCGTTACTATGAGCCAACGAGCAACTTTAACCAAATGTTGTTGCGAACAGGTCTCAATTATCACATTAACCCCAATGCAATTGCCACAGCAGGCTATGCCTATATCCAAACGGACACCTCTTTTGAGGATATCATGGATCAAGTGGACAGCAGGGAGCATCGGATTTTTGAACAATTTATTTTAAGGGACAAGGTTTGGGAATTCCTATTTGAACATCGCTATCGTTTGGAGCAGCGTTTTTTTGACTTTGGAGATGTTACGGATACCCAACATAGGGCTCGTTATCGCATTCAGATGACATTGCCCCTCACCAACACCTTTTTCCTTAATTTTTATGATGAATTGTTCATCAACCTACAGGATAATCTATTCGACCAAAACAGGTTGTATGGCGCAATCGGTGTAAACATAACTGAAAACAGCAATGTGCAATTGGGTTACTTGAGAAACCAATTTAGCAATGCCGTTTATGACCGCTTGCAGTTCGCAGTTTTTTACAATCCAGACTTGAGAGGGCTGTTCAAAAAGAAGAAACCATAGAAATACCTAAAAAGCTTGACAGCGGCAGAAATAATGCCTACCTTTTTAACTAATCTAAAAAACAATCATTTTTAATGAAAAAAGTACAAATAACAGCCTTGGCGCTAGTATTTATAACAGCGTTTAGCTGTAAACAAGCAAAAAAAGAAGCAGAAGAGACAACGGAAGAAGTTGAGGAGACTGTTGAACAAGTTGCAGAGCAAATTGACCCTGAAGTCATTACGTTTACAATGGAACCCAAAAGCGATAGTAATGTAAGCGGTGAAGTTGTTTTTACCCAAAATGAAGGAGAAGTAATTATGAGAGCTACCTTTTTAGGACTCGACGAAGGTGAACATGCTATCCACCTGCACGAAAAAGCCGATTGTTCCTCGGCCGATGGAAAATCTACTGGAGGACATTGGAACCCAACCTACGAGCAACATGGAAAATGGGGCTCTGAGGATGGCTACCACAAAGGTGACATTGGTAATTTTATGGCCGATGCCGATGGGAACGCTACCGTGGAATTTACTACGGACGAATGGTGCATTGGCTGTGATGATGAAAACAAGAATATTTTGGGCAAAGCGGTAATAGTGCACCAAGGGGTGGACGATTTTACATCGCAACCTTCGGGAGCCGCTGGTGCTAGAATAGCATGTACCGGAATAATTCAATAGTATTTAAAAAACAACCATAGTGAAAAGCTGTCCTTTTGGACGGCTTTTTTTTGTTGACGCCCCTTTAAATATTGCTTAACTTGAACCTAAATTCAAAAAAACAGACATGAAAAAAATTCAAATTGCCGCATTGGGACTATTGCTGGTAGCCGCTTTCAGCTGTAAACAAACCAAAAAAGAAGAAAAAACAGAAGAAGCCGTTGCAACTTATAGTATTGTAGAGGATTCTACCGATGTGCGATTTACCGCTTACAAAACAACAGACAAAGTTCCCGTTGGCGGAACCTTTCAAGAAGTCGAATTGACATACAACGCTGGAGAAACTCCGGTGGAAACATTGAACGGGCTAGAGTTCAATATTCCGGTAAGCAGCCTTTTTACCAATGACCCAACAAAGACAAGAGATCCAAAAATCATTGAATTCTTTTTTGAGAAAATGGCAGAGACCCAATCCATTACAGGTAGGTTTGCTTTTAAGGATGATAAAAGTTGTACGGTTAAACTTAGTATGAACGGTGTATCCACAGAACTGCCCATGGAATATGAAATCACGGATGACAACCATGTAAATTTCTCGGGGGTTATGGACTTGAAGCAATGGAATGCTTTGGATGCCTTGGCTTCTTTGAACGAAGCTTGCAAAATATTACACACTGGTTCCGATGGTGTCAGCAAAACTTGGGAGGATGTTGCTATCGAAGGTTCTGTTTTATTGGAGCAGAAATAAGCAATAGCTTTTCAACAAAGATTTATGAAGAGGGCTGTTAAGAGCAGCTCTTTTTTTATATATTTAGCCAACTTCAATGGATCTGGACAACCTCATACAACAATTTCAGAAAAAGGATAAGGTCGCTTTTGAGACCTTGTACAATATGTATGCGGAAAATATTTGTGGGGCAATCAATGTAATTGTCAAAGATGCAGAACGTTCGCAAGAGATTTGCCAAGATGTATTTGTGAAGATTTGGGAGAAATCAAACCAATATGATGCCTCCAAGGGACGTTTTTTTACGTGGATATTGAATATTGCCAGGAACGCTGCTATCGATGAAGTGCGTTCTAAAACCCATAAAAACCAAAAAAAGAACCTTCCGGTGGATTCTCTCGTAGGTATTTTTGAAAACGGTGAAGATCTAAACAGTAAAATGGACACCATTGGTCTTCAGTCCTTATTAAAAGGCCTTAAGGAAAAGTGCATTTTATTAATAGATATGCTTTACTTTAAAGGATATACCCAAAAAGAGGCTGCCAAGGAGCTCAACACGCCTGTTGGCACAATAAAAACAAGGATTAGAAGCTGTATTTCGAATATTAGAAAAAATATGGCATGAGCATGGATGTGAAAGAATACATAGCGTCTGGAAAATTGGAACTCTACGTTGCCGGAGCATTGTCCCCTGAGGAAAATCTGGAGGTGCAACATTATGCCATTCAGTATCCTGAAATCAGGAAGGAGATAGAGGAAATTGAGAAAACCATTCTTGATCTTACAAAAGCTGCTTCACCTAAAATGCCAGAAAATGGTTTTGCAAAGGTAAAAGCCGAAATAGACGATGTTATTCCTTTTACGCCGGAAAGCTCTTCTGGCAAGGGAACTCCTTGGGGCAGTTATTTGGGATGGGCTGCCTCCGTTTTATTGGCCATAGGTTTGTTCTGGATGTATACTGAAAACTCCAAACTCAAGTCCGAGATAGAGCTTACCAATCAAGAAAAGCAAAGCTTGGAAGATATCCTATCCGATACCCAAGAAGAAATCACTTCCAAGGAAACCTTATTGCAAGAGATTCGCGATAGAAATGTGGCCGTAGTAGCCCTTGGCGGACAAACAGTATCGCCCGAATCTTATGCCAAAGCATATTGGAACAAGGAAGAAAACAAAGTAATCATCGATGCGCAGGGCCTTCCTGAACCTCCGGACGGGTTCACCTATCAGGTTTGGTCCCTAAGATTGGACCCGCTCACCCCTACCAGTATCGGATTGTTGGATGATTTTGCATCGCAGGACACCAAGCTCTTTACCTTGGAAAACGCAAACGAATCTGAAGCTTTCGGTATTACGTTGGAACCCGAAGGTGGTAGCGAAACCCCAACCTTGGAACAATTGTATACCTTGGGTGCGGTTGGTTCCTAACTTTGGGCAGAAAAAAGGCAGTCGGATAAACCAAACTGCCTTGAAAACTTAAATAACCTAAAAAAACAATCGAATATTAAAGTTTGATACCTACACCAACCCCGAATATCCAAGGGTTAATGTCCACATCAGCATCCACAGTAGCTCCTAAAGCAGTGGTCGCATCAACAGTGGCAGTAGTGTTCAGGAATAATTTTTTGACATCAAAGTTCAAGAACCATTTATCATTTAGCTTAAAATCGAACCCTCCTTGTAATGCAAAGCCAACAGCAGTATCGTACTCAACATCATCGGCGGTTGGTCCTTCATCAACACCGTAAAATAGGGTTAAATTGGGACCAGCGCCCAAATAAGGAACAAAATCACCTCCTGTAAAATGGTACTGTGCTGTAAGCGTTGGCGGTAATAACCACACACTTCCCAAATCAATATTACCTGCAGCAGTGCCCACAGCCTCAACATCGTGTTTAGTGGTTGCCAAGATTAGTTCCAAAGACCAATTATCATCAAAAAAGTAAGTAATGTCGAACTCGGGAACAACGGAAGTGGAAATATCAACGTCTCCGCCAATGGCTTCGATATCGGCGCTTTCGTCAGGAGAAACCACAATTCCTCTCAATCTAAATTGCCACTTGCTTCCATTATCTGCGGGGGCGTTCTGTGCAATTGCCAAGTTGCTCAACCCTATTAAAGTCATTACTGCTATTAGTATTTTTCTTCTCATCGTGTGTTGTTTTAAAATGATGAGACAAATCTACCTAACGACAATTGGCAAGAATATGATGTTTATCATTGGATAAAAATGGGCAATACCCTATCCAGTCTGTTTATGAAGAGGATTAGACCTTAAAACCATTTTTTTCGCTTGAAAATTATGATGGAAATCAAGGTGACCACCAACATTACCCCTAACAATATAAAATATCCGTAAGGTGATCTTAGTTCTGGCATGTTCTCAAAGTTCATTCCGTATATCCCTGCCAAAAAAGTGAGCGGGATAAAAACGACCGAGAAAATGGTCAGGGTTTTCATCACTTCGTTCAACCGATGGCCCTGTACACTAAAAAATAGGTTGATTTGGCTTTCCAGCTCCATAATATCGGAGTCAATGTCGGCAATCAAACCATTTATCTGCTCACGGAGCTCACTAAAATATTTGGTCTGGAACCCCTTTACCTCTACCCTTTCCAATTTTATGATGATATCCCTAAGCCCATGTGATGCTTTCTTAAAATCCTGAATAAGCGCCTTTTTCTGCTCCACCTCAAACATAAACTCCGGAGTTGGCTCTCGTTTAACAATGGCATCCAATGCATTTTCCATCAACACGCTTTCTTCATATTTTTCCTTGTAATTGGTAATCAAGGTTTCCAAAATAAAGAAGAGAAGGTAATCCGCCCTTTTTTTTCTGATGATGCCCTTGTTTTCGAATATGCGTTGTCGAATCCAGTCAAAATGGTCGCCCCGTTTTTCTTGGATGCACCAATTAAAATCTTTGGAAACCACAAAATACATCTGTTCAGATTCCATGCCATAGCCTTCTGTTTTTAGAATTCGGGCCGCTATAAATAGCTGATCTTCCAGCACTATTACCTTATTTCCCAATTTTTGATTCAACAACAATCGTAGTAAAAAATCATCCAGACCATTACCATCTACCATTTGTCTAAACTCATCCATATAGTTCAGTCCATAGGTGTTTATCCAAGTAATGGATTTATCCCCTTTGGAAAGTTGTACATCTTCCTGCAAAGAAAATTTTCGATTATAGTAATTGTCCGGCGAGTAATTGATCACCCATGAATTTTCTTCAAAATCTGTTTGCATGCCTTAAAATATGAAAGGGTTTATTCGTAGTTTAGAAGTATAAGTTAAACCAAATTTACTAAGAACCATTATGTTTGACATTATGAGTTTTAAATCCGAGATATTATTCACTATTATCCTTTTAGCGGTTATCATTGCCCTCAATTCTTTAAGTAAAAGAGGTATTAGGCGCTTTGGCAGAACAAGTTCCATTGACATGAATAGCAGGAAAATTATTTTTTACCTGAGCAACTTGTTGTTTTACTTGGTCGCATTTATTGGTTTATCGTTGATATGGGGTGTTGATTTGAATGATTTTTCGGTATTCTTATCCTCAATTTTAGCCATTTTGGGTATCGGGTTTGTAGCGCAATGGTCCATTTTATCAAATTTAACGGCCAGCGTAATTTTATTTTTCAATCATCCGCTGCGATTGGGCGATAGAATACGAGTAATGGACAAAGACTTTGACTGGACAGGCAAGGTTGAGGATATCAGCGGTTTTTATCTTTTTATGCGGACAGATGATGGTAAGCAAATAACCATACCCACCAATTTGGTGATTCAAAAAGGAATTGAAATTTTAAAAGAGAAAAAAACAGATACGGAAGAAGTTATCTCCGACGAATAAAAAAACGCCATGGCTTTACACCATGGCGCACCTAAAAACAACAACCAAGCTGAGACCATTTAGATCTCCAACCCAGGTTCTTTGAGGGGGAAATTAAAGACTGGCTATTTGTGCCTCTTTTACAGGGCCGAGCTCATAGGTTGCCCCCATTAATTCTTGTTTTAGCTCACTCACCTTATTGGTTTTCCCGTTTGCTTTATAGATTTCTGCTGCTTGGTGCAGAATTGCAGGTTCAAACGTAGCACCGACCACATGCTCCTCAATCACCTCCATAGCTTTTTGTTTCTCTCCCATATGGAGCAAACTATAGGCCAACCATCCATAAGATTCCGGGGTGGGGCGATTATTGACCTCTTCCTGCGCAAGTTTTAATGCCTTATGTTCCACATCCATACTCAACAGAAAATCAACATTATATGCGTTGTACATATCACCGTAATCCTTGTTTTTTTGTATGGCCTTATAATAGTCATCCAAAGATTGCACCCGTAACATTTCATCTTTTAAAAAGGCTGCCACTTCAGCTTTTAACAGATAGTATTCCGGAGACTTGTTCTTTTTCATGATGGAATCCAAAATCCGAAGGGCTTCAGTCCCGTTTCTTTCATGAGAATACACTATCCAGGCAATTCCTTTTTTCGCGTAGGCATTCTGCGGGTCTATTTGAAGTGCTTTTAGATATAGATTATAGGAGTCTTCTATACGCCCTGCATGTCCATAAAAATCAGCAAGATTGGTGTAGGACCAAAGCAACAGGTCTCTGTTTTTGGATGATTCCGCTTTTGCCGTAGCTTTTTCCATAAACGCAATGGCTGTATCCAAATCACCTTTGTGATCGTTCCATTTTGCCACACGAATCAAATAACCAAAGTCGGACATGTTCTGGATGCTGTCCAAATATTGGTTTGCCAGGTTATAGTTGCCCAACTCCATGTGCAAGTCAAAAAACAAGCTTTGTGTTTCGTTGACGCCACTTCCCAATTTTCTTGCTTTTTTTGCCAAAACCAAGGCTTCTTTAAAACGGTGTTGGGAAATGTAATTCCTGGCCAAAGCCCTTAAGTATCCCGATTTGCCCACAGCGGCAATCTCCACTGCTTTTTTAAGGGATTGCTCGGCATCTTTTAGATATTTTATATCACCCGTTCCTTTAAAAAAACGGCTGTATTCTCCAGCTACGTTGCCCAAACTAAGCAACTGCATGCTATCGGATTTTATTTTGTTATCCCAAAGTTTGAAATATTTGGATGTTGCTTTTACAGGTTCCGCTGCCAAAAATTGGTCGTAATCGTTTCTGTCTGTTTTAAAAGCTGCTTCTTCTTGCTGACACGATGCCAAAAACAATAGGGCCAGTGGTAGAAATATATATTGTATTGTAGTTTTCATCTTGTTGTTGTTTTTAAAATTAAATAAGGGGCTGTCTAAAATGTCGATTTTCGTCAACCTGAACATGGTTCAGGTTCTCAAAACAATTTGTTTATTATGTTGATGAGATTCTGAAATAAACCTGTCTGCCGACAGGCAGGTTCAGAATGACGCATTTCAATACTTTTCAAACAGCCCCATCCTTTTCATAGCAATTACTCAGGAGCTCCCAAATATGGAAACGTGGTTGAAATATCTGCCGTTAGCCCAACACCGTCAGATGTTAGTCTTGGCAAATCGGCCATACCATCATCATCTAGATCTTGACCGCTAAAACGGTCTCCTTCCATACCTCCAAAGAATAAGATCAGAGATACGTCGATAATATCATCGTTCGGATGTCTTCCTGTTAGGGCTACCTCATCTCCATCGGGCACCAATACATTACCATCGTTATCAAGGTCTGTTCCTGGATTAAAGTAAGTAGTTGGTAGATCCGGAGCTACGTCCAGAACATCAGCCGCCAAAACCGTGGTCAGTGTTGCAGCATCCAATCCCAGAATATTGTTCTCATAATTCACATCTGCAGGGTCCAATCCCAGTTTAAGGGCATACACATCGTGGTATTGCTCCAATCTAGCTTGGAATCCCGCTTGGAACGCTGCACTCATTTCCGAAGGAATTGTGGTATTATGTGCATCTTTAACACTTGCTTCACCTTCCATATCAAAACTCAAAGTGGTATTGATACCTGGGCGACCCAAGTGATCTACCTGTGCAAATGTTCCTGTAAAATCAACGCCCATCATATCATCATCGTCCATCATCATGTCATCATCCATCATCATGTCATCGTCCATCACGGTTCCGTTGTCATCGTTGCTACAGCTCACTACCAGTCCGAAGCTCAACGCAAGAGCTGTTATATATATTGATTGTCTTAGTTTCATAATATCGATTTAAATGTTCTTATTGTTTTCTGTTTGTAGTCACCCACGTTTTATAGACTGATAGTCCTAGGGCGTTTGTAGCTGTTGGAACGCCCAACATACTATTTGGAATTTCCACTACTATTGATAGTGTGTTGGCACCATCAAAAGTGTCAGCGGCTTCTTCTGGAGGTAAAAACCCACCTGGAGCGGAATCCGTTTCTGGAGAAATCACCGCGTTGAACTGGAAAAAGTCAAAAAAGAATGGATCTTGTCTTGGTCCAGCAAATAAGGATACACCATCCGAAGTGGTTTCCACAATGGCCGTAGCATCTGAAATTTCCACATCGCCCAAAGCAGCATCAGTATTTACTTCACTGCTCAATCCTGTTTGTGAAGGAGCGACTGGTCCAAAAAAGTACATTCTACCATCTCTTGCGATAGCTTGAATCACTTGATCTTCTACCAAATCACCATCCAAATCAATATTGATTTCGGTAAGTACATCCTCGTCAAAGGTTCCATAAGCCAGGTCTGGCAGTACATTGGATTGTAGGTCTACCACAAAAACAGTGTTGTCCGAACCTTCATTGGGTTCAAAAGCATAAAAATCGGCAATGTCCGCAGTGGTTCCAGCCGATGAAGGCGCATCAATATGGTCTGCCGCCACCAAAACGGTAGCTGCAACTGCCAAGGCGCCCAAGCCTAATAGATATTTCGTTGTTTTTCTCATGTTACTTGTTTTTAAAGTTTCGTTCACCCCTACCTACGGAACCTTTTGGGAGAGGGTTTGGTTTTTAAATGTTAAAATTGTCTTAACAGTATTTTATCGAAGTGATTTACTTTGGGTAAAACAAAGTCATAGAAATTGTTTTACTTTGGCACGTTAATTCTTTTACATGAACCCTTCTTCCTCTGGATGGATCAACAAGTTTGGTCACCTTGTAGATCAAGAGTCTTTACCTTATGAAGACTTTAATAGCTTGTACAGGGAACTCAAAAAAAATGGTTTTATCTATGGTGTACATTTAAACATACCTGCCTTTATTGCCGTAGAGCACACTTTGAGCGAAGATGAAATTGCCAAGATCAATCTGCTCACTGCTTTATATTTCACCTATATTTTTGAGGTTGGAAAAACAGATTTTGAAGCTTTTGTGAACACGATTTTTGAGTACTACCAATCGTTGAATGTAAATAAGGTTTCATTTTTGAACAAGATATTGACCGGTTCCAAAACAGAGTCGCAACTGGAAAAATTAATCGATTCCCGAATCTATCTAAGTGATAATACTTTTAGTAGGGCACTCGGAAATAGTTTGACCAATTCACTCCTATATGTAGATATTCTCATCTTTATGATATATCTGCGAAGCAACAAAAATGTAATGGGTCACGCCCAACTTTTGGAGTACGTAACCATCAACATTGTGTACCATGCACTCAACTCCAAAGAGACCCACGATTCGGACGCAAAACTGATTCAATTATTGGGATCATCCTTAACTTATGTTGATTTAGATGAATCAAAATTTGATGGTAATTATTCCGATTTATTGACCCAAAAATTTACCAAAAATGAACGGGATTATTTTTTGGATATGGCTTGCTTGACCATCTGGGAAGACAAGACATTGGACTACACCGAAACGGACTATATCTTTGGTCTGGGAAAGGACTTGGGGAAGTCAAAAAAAGTGATTGAAAATGAGCTTGAATTTGTAGCAGATTTTTTTGAAAAAAACAAAGATAAAATCGCCTATCTGAGCAACAAAAATTTGGCCGTTCAATTCTATGATGGAATGTCCAAAAATGTAAGTAAACTGATTCTTAGAAATAGTAAAAGATTAAAAAAAGAGCTTACCGAAAGTAGAGAATTGGTTGCACTTTTATCCAAGTCAACCGTTAAGGATTTGAGTCCAGAAGAAAAGAAAAAAGTACAAAATCAGTTGATCGATATTTTTAAAAGCATTCCTTCTTTGGCCATTTTTATGTTGCCTGGGGGAGCCATTCTTCTACCCATTTTTATTAAATTGATTCCCAAATTATTGCCCTCTGCTTTTGACGACAACCGTATTGAAGAAAATGGGTGATATGGAGGTAAAAAACTTACTATAAGAAAAGCTTATAGTAAGTTTTTTATAAATCTAATAATTTAATTATCAGTATTTTATATTTATTTATTCCAACCAAAACTTAAAATCCCTTACACGTTCCCTGCTCACAATGATTTCGTGTTCATTAAAACGATTCAACTTGATTTGAAGCCTTGAATTGGTGTATGAAATGATGTCTCCTATATGGTTGATGTTTACGTAGAACTTTCGGCTCACCCTAAAAAATGTTTGTGGTTCCAACTCCTCCTCCAACTGTTCCAAGGTAGTGTCCAACAAATAATTTCTACCATCCGAAGTGGCTGCATAAGTTCCTTTGTTTTCACTGTAAAAACATTCCACATCATCTGCGTTTATAATTTTTAAATGTTGTCCCACCTTGGCAGTAAACCTCTTTTTATATTCACGCTCCAAGGGGTTCACCAAGAGGTTTCTTATATCGTTGAAATCGATGGGGATTTTCTGACTTTCAGGCTTGAAATTTTGATACTTTTTTACTGCTATTTCCAGTTCTTCTTCGTCGATTGGTTTTAGCAAATAATCAATGCTATTCAACTTGAAAGCTTGAAGCGCATATTCGTCATAGGCTGTGGTAAAAATTATAGCGCTTTTTACTTCAATGGCATCAAAAATTTCGAAGGAAAGTCCATCCGATAATTGAATGTCCAAAAAGATTAAATCCGGATGTGAATTTTCTTGAAACCATACAATGGCTTCTTCAACGGAATGCAACATGGTGGAGACCTCAATTTCCAATTCGGAAAGCAATCTGGACAATCGTCTTGCTGCCGGTTTTTCGTCTTCAATAATCAGGACATTCATCTATATACGGTTTGTTTTTTTAGTTGATGGTTTTACGTGATTCGTCTTCTTTCAAATATTTTTGCACTTGCCGCTCTTCCCAATTTTTTATTAACGGATATCCAAAAACAGCATATCCTTGAACAGCAATTACAATTCCCCAAATTATGGGTACGGCTAAAATATTCCAATCTACCCATTGCAAAAAATTCGGATCGGTATTTCCACCATGCTCCAAAACCCATTCAACAATATTTTGTTTTAAGGAGAGTAAAACAGCACTCGCTAAAATAAATTTGCCCAAGTGATGATAAAAATCCTTGATAGCATTTATTCTACGTTTGGCAGATTCCAAAGTGATGTCTCTTGTCATAGTTTTATTTTTATTTATCCACCTTGCCCTCGTCCTCTTCCATATATTTTTTGA